>Ga0180007_10000302_pt1 | contig 87810 bp, 71 predicted proteins | sample MM_PC_MetaG_FD_121122 | JGI IMG/M metagenome (GOLD analysis project Ga0180007, IMG submission 121122) | Groundwater microbial communities from the Aspo Hard Rock Laboratory (HRL) deep subsurface site, Sweden - MM_PC_MetaG | ecosystem: Environmental > Aquatic > Deep subsurface > Groundwater...
TGTTTTGCCCGTTGTAATATTACTGCTGTCTTTGGGCATTCCAAGGCTGTCGAGTCTTACGGAATAGTAGCTGTATTCTGTGTCAAGCAGCAATCCATCGCTATTGTTGTAATCAATAATTGTAGTATCGAGGATGGCTGCGGGGTAAACGCTTACCAATGAAAAGGTTGCTTCTGTTCCGGCTTTGCGGAAGAGTTGTATTTGTTTGCCTGTTCCGTTGTTCGTTGTTTTAACGTTTACCGAGATGCTCCTGTGTGTTACATCCATAATACTAAGTGTAAGTGTATCTTTTAGTACCGCGTCAGGCGGTTCAGGAGGTATAACGGGGTTATCCTCCTTGCACGAAAAAATTATAATTAAAACTATTATTATTGCCAAAAGGCTGGATTTTTGTCTCACTTTGATCCCCACAATAAAATTGTGTAATTATACCGGAGTGTTATCCGGATTATTTGTTTTTGCGCTTATTGAATATAAGTATTCAATAATATTATGTCACATGTCGTGTTTACATTTTTAACCTCCTTTTTTTTCAGCGTTAATGTTCGGCTGAATATTTTTATTAAGATTATTACTATCTAATAATTCGCCGATTAAGCTGGAATCTGGAATTTATAATGAATGGTACCGGATTTTTGCACTGTTTATTTAAGGTTGAGAGCAGAGGTTTTGTTTGAGGTTACTTAATTATAATGGTTGTAATTTGAAGAAACGTCGTAAAGGTTTGGTAGTTTTATCGACGTGAATAAGTAATCCGCCAGACAGGACATCTCCGGGAGAGATGTCCTGTTGGTTTACTAATTATTCATTTAGTTTTTTCCGCCGGCATTTCTCTGCCGTTCTGCGTTAATATTAATTTGTCCGTCATCCCGTCTTCATTTCTGATAAATTTTATCTGTGCGTTAATATCTTTCAAATAAAATTCGGTTTCTGTTTTAGGAAATATTTCCAATTTAGCCTGTCCCGTAGCCTGCGCAAAAAGTTTATCCCCTTCTCTGCTTATAGTTAGTAAAAATTCGGGCGCTAATTTATATACCCCAATATATTTTTCTAAAATTTCTGTATTGAAAACAATTTCCTCAGTATTGTATTCAACGCCTATTTCTTTTAGTTTTAGTACGGCATTAGAGTTGCCCGGATTAAGTTCGAGTGAGGTTTTATAAAAACGAATTGCGGAAACATTGTCCCCGTTCTTCATATAAGCCTCTCCCATACTATCATAAGTATTTGCGCTTTTGGGATAAGCCTCAATGTTTAGCTTAAAAATTTCTATCGCTTCATCTGTTCTGTTTTGGTTAAGCAAAAAATATCCTAAATTGTTTAATTCGTTCTCCCGAAAATTAAAAGACTCCTTCTCATTATTTTTTAACCGATTGTATGTTTCAATCGCTTCATTTATTCCATTATCCTCAATAATTGTATAAATATAATCGGCGATAGAATTTTTAGGAAGTTCATAATCTTTATCGTAAAGAATGTTCATAATTCCTGTTTTAATATCATTAAGAGGCGCACCGCCTGTATTGTTTAGAAGAATGATTAGTTTGTCCTCTTCAATTACTCTATATATCAAAGTATTAAATCCGTTTATTCCACCGCCATGTTGATATACAGTAAGGTTTTGATTATCGTTAAAACTAACTTTCTGCACAGCCCAGCCGTACGCATATCCATTCAAAAATGGAGTATACATTTTAGTTGAATTTTCAACCGAAAGGAGTTTGCCGGTTCGCAAAGCCCTGTCCCACATATACAAATCGAGCACCGTAGAATACATTGAGCCCGCGGCATGCGGCAAAGCCATATCCAGATAATCCGCGTTCTTATATCCATTAACAATTTTTTCGTAACCGGCAGCTCGTTTTTTAATAATCTGTTCCGAATAATCGTATCCTGTATCGTTCATCTGCAAAGGATCCAGGATAAATTTACGCAATGCTTTTTCATAGGTCATTCCGGTTACTTCCTCAATAATTCCGCCTAGTATTACATAACCTGAGTTATTATACTGGTACTTTTCTCCCGGTTCAAATTCCAGGTCGTCGCTGCAAAGTTTGGTTATCAATTCTTTAGTGGATAAATATAATTTGCTTTCTTTCGTAAAAAAGTTCGGTGTATTTGTATAACTCGGAATGCCTGAAGTATGGGTAAGCAAATGATGAATGGTTACTTTGTCGCCGACATCTTTTCTGTAATACGGAAGATATTCGGATAGTTTTTCATCAAGTTGTACCTTGTTCTGCTGAACAAGCTGCATTATAAGCATCGAAGTAAATTGTTTTGTAATTGATCCAAGCCTGAATTTTATATCCGGCTCATTTTTAATTCCATGCTCAATGTTCGCAAAACCGAATCCCTTCTTATAAATAATGTTTCCATTTTCAGCCACCAACGCGGTTCCCATAAATTGGCGGGCATCGTGGTACCGGTTCAACAAGTCGTCAATTTTTTCCGGTTTGGATTGGGAAAAAGCAACAGAAAATGTAAACAACAGAATCGAAAGAGTTATTAAATAACGTTTCATTAGTACTCCCAAATAATTGATTTAATTTATTTCTTTACCGAATGGATTAATTCTGTTATTACATTTCTGTCATTCACAAATTAACCCATCCAGAATCCTTTTCTATGACTAACGCCCAAAACTTTTTTACACTCACTGCAGAAATAAACGAACCTAACGCCCAACATCGATTCTATACGGCGCGCTAAAATTTCGACAACTTGTTTTCCGCAATGAGGGCATATTGGTTCAATACTTTCTGTTTCTTTTACTCTAATCATTTTAAACTCCTCGTTTTGACGAATTATTATACTTGTTGGTTACATTTTTTTATTTGTACACAAAACATTAATGAATATTCAAATAACAAGTTATAGCTTACTTTTTAACAGTCCACTACAAAAAATGGCTCTGTTGTAAAATTTGCCGTTGAATGTAATTGACACGGTTGTCTCATTTAATTAGTTTTACATTTATAAACTAATCTAGATTGGAGACGTAATGAAAAAATCGGTGTTGTTAATTCTTATAGGTAAAAGAAAAGAAGAAGCCGTTAAAGTTCAGCAGATATTAACCGCTTGGGGATGTATTATTAAAACAAGACTGGGAATTCATGATGGCGTTCTTGAAAACTGCAGCGATGAAGGTTTGTTGATTCTTGAATTATACGGTACAGACGATCAGAAACAGGAGCTCGCCAGAAAAGTTTCAGTTCTGCCGGGAGTCGCTTCAAAATTAGTTGAACTGGCGGTTTAATCAGTATTAGTCCTCACAAATAACAACTTCGCCGGACTAGTATTTCTAATTTACTTCTGGTTAAAAAAAATCATTTAAAAAATCGGAAGAAAAAGATTGTTTCTTCTTTCTTCCGATTATCAGAATACGTTTATATTATTTAATTATTTACAGCAGCCTATATACTATTCCAATTTGTAAAGCTTCTTTTAGCTGAGTTTTTCTTGTTTGTGAAATTTCATGAATTAAAATAATTCCAAGGTTTACATTCAGCCAGCTGTTTACTTTTGCGCTTATTGCATTATCCCATCTTACGTCCCAAACATCAAGGCTTTGGAATCTTGTAAATACTCTTAACTTTGTTGTATAAAGAAGATTATCGTCTAACTTTAATTTAGCATCGGTTACACTTTCCATACCCGTGTCAAATTTAAAGTCTTCAATTTTGTCTTTTGTGTCAGGGTCATCGGAATACTGGTTTAATTTATTCGTAAAAGTTTCTTGAAAAGCTATACCTAAACGTGTTTGAATTATTTCTGACTTGTCATAGGTAAAGCCGATACTTTGAGTAATATAACCGGGATCAAATAAGTCGGCAATTTTAACCGCGGGAACTTTAGAGTAATCGAATCCTTCAGTAATAGCTGTTCTTACAGAATTACTTATAAAAGGATCAACGGCCCAGCCGATGTTGAGTGACAAAACGGTTTCTAAATATATTTCATTATCCGTTTGTCTAATATCGGCATCGCCCAATTTAGTTTTACCAAATGCTGTTTTAACGTAATTTTTAAATCTCCATTTCTCTGTTTTATATTTTAACGAAAACTCTCCCATTAAAGTAAACGCCAAAGAATTATCGCCGCCCTGAGCCCAGTTGCTGAAAGATATTTGACTTATATTTAACCCCGTAACAAGTGAAGGCACCCATTTGCCTAAATTAGGATCTGTTTCTTTCTCCTGCGCGGAAATTACAGCAGCAAAAACGATCAGGAAATAAACAATAAATTTTTTCATCAACTCCTCATTTTTTATATGAATATTATGCCCACAAATTTACTGATCTATACTAATATTTATAAGTAATTGAAAATATATTTTTCTTGTAGCATTATTTATTATAGAGGGTTTAGATATATTTAACATTTTCGTTCCTGTTTTTCATTATTTTGTGAAAATAATTTTATCTTTCACTGAATAATTTCAAAAATAAACAACAATAAAAACATTATTAGAAAGGCTTATTTATGCAAAAATATATTCTTCCAGCGTTGGTCCTGGCAGTTATTGCGCTTGTTTACTTTAGTTATTTTTCTCCAACTGATGAATTAGGTTCATTTGCTTCTTTTGATACAAACAATAACGCCAGCAAAGAAATTATTGTAAAGTTAGTAAAAGAGAAAGGTTTCGAGCGCGACATAGCCAACAACAGCACATATTTTTATGTTGTTGATAAATCCGGAAAAGAGGTAAAAGTTTCTGCGCCTTCAAACATGCCTCCGGGAATTGACGACGCTAAAACAATAGTTCTAAAGGGGCATTTACACGCGGATTATTTTCACGCTTCTCAGGTAGTGTTGCGATAAAAGATGAAAAACTTTCAATTAGTTTCAAATTATAAACCTTCCGGCGATCAGCCTCAGGCAATAAAAGAACTTTGTGACGGTTTGGAGAACGGAGTTGATCACCAGGTTTTATTGGGAGTTACCGGTAGCGGCAAAACATTTACAATGTCGAATGTTATCGAGAAATATAACAAACCTACTTTAATAATCTCGCATAATAAAACCCTTGCTGCTCAACTCTACGGCGAATTCAAATCTTTTTTTCCTAACAATGCCGTCGAATTTTTTATCAGTTATTACGACTATTACCAGCCGGAAGCATATGTAGTTAAAAGGGATCTTTATATTGAAAAAGATTTTTCGGTAAACGAAGAGATTGACAGGCTGCGCCTTAGAGCCACTACCTCATTAATTGAAGGGAGAAACGACGTAATAATAATAGCAAGCGTGAGTTGTATTTATGGCATCGGCGCTCCCGAAGAGTACGCAAAACAAATAATATTCCTTAGACGCGGAGACGAAATAGACCGCAAACAACTTATGCGGCAATTAGTTGATATTTATTACGTTAGGAACGACATCGAGTTTACACGAGGAACATTCCGTGCAAGGGGTGACGTAATTGAAATAATTCCAGCATATCAGTATGAAGAAGCTGTAAGGGTTGAATTTTGGGACGATGAAATAGAAAGGCTCTCAATTATTGACTCGATTACCGGAGAAGTAATTCGTGAAGTGGACTCTACCGCCATTTATCCGGCAAAATATTTTGTTACTACAAAAGATCAGGTTAATCGCGCTATTAAAACCATTGATGAGGAATTGAAAGAACGGCTAAATTTTTATTGGTCCGAAGAAAAATATCTGGAAGCTCAAAGGATTGAACAGCGTACAAAATATGATATTGAAATGATGCGTGAAATAGGATACTGCGCGGGAGTAGAAAATTATTCGAGACATATGGAAGGAAGACCTCCGGGTTCGCGCCCTTCCTGTTTGTTCGATTATTTTCCAAAAGATTATTTATTAATTATTGATGAATCGCATGTAACTGTCCCTCAGGTTAGAGGAATGTACAACGGCGACAGATCCCGAAAAGAAACGCTTGTGGAATATGGATTCCGTCTGCCATCGGCGCTTGATAACCGTCCGCTGAAATTCGAAGAATTTGAAGGTCTCACAAATAAAATAGTTTATGTAAGCGCTACACCAGGTGATTATGAGCTTGAAAAAAGCAAAGGTGTTTATGTAGAGCAAATTATTCGCCCTACCGGGTTGCTGGATCCGCAGATAGAAGTGCGTCCGGTTAAAAATCAGATTGACGATTTAATTGGTGAAATAAGAACACGTGTTATAAAACGTGAACGTGTGCTTGTAACTACTTTAACAAAAAAAATGGCTGAGGATTTATCAGATTATCTTGATAGGATAGAAATTAAAGTTCGTTACATTCATAGCGATGTTGATTCTCTTGAGCGAGTGGAAATAATACGTGATTTACGAATCGGCGACTTTGACGTGCTGGTTGGTGTTAACTTGTTGCGCGAAGGTTTGGATTTGCCGGAAGTTTCTCTTGTGGCAATAATAGACGCGGATAAGGAGGGATTTCTGCGAAGCGAACGTTCTTTGATGCAGACCGCGGGAAGAACGGCCCGAAACGTAGAAGGAAAAGTTATAATGTACGCCGATAGAATTACCAATTCTATGAAAAAAACTATAGACGAAACAAACAGACGCCGCTTAATTCAAGAACAGTATAATACCGAACATGATATTACTCCTCAAACCATTTTTAAAAGTCGTGAGGAAATATTTGCGTCCACTTCTATAGCTGAATTGCGCAAAAAGGATGATCAAAAGGAATATGGTTCATTTACCAAAGTGGCAGAACCTATAATTAAATATATGACCAATGAACAGAAGCATGATTTAATTGAAGAAATGACCGATGAGATGTTAACAGCGGCAAAAGATTTAGAATTTGAAAAAGCGGCTTTATTACGCGATGAAATTGAAAAATTGAAAAAATTGATAAAGTAGATTTATTAAACCACAAAGCACGTTAATACATAAGCAGGATTTGTTTTATCCTTTTACAAAAACCATAACTTACTACACTTTATAGAATGATGAATAAATAATTTTATCTATTCTATATCGAAAAAATTATTATTTAATTGCAAAACAACCTTTTTTTCGTTAATTAATCTCAAACATTTTCTGTTGTAATTACGTCTAATCTCCGTTGCCTTAATTAAAATAATTAATAATACACCCCCGGGGTAAAATGAAAAAATTAATTTCATTAACCATTATTATTTTTTTTCTTATCTCTTCATTTTTAAGTGCTTCTACAAAATATCAATCCAAAACAATTTTATCATTTGATGAAACGCCTATTTTTTTTCAGCACTCAGGTGCGGGTGACATTTCAATAGTTTTTATACACGGTTGGAGTTGTGATGGATCCTACTGGGAAAACCAAATGGATTACTTCGGCAAAAAATATCGTGTGGTTGCTGTAGATCTTGCCGGGCATGGCTCCTCGGGAACCGAAAGAAAGGATTACACAATTCAATCTTTCGCTTTGGACGTAAAAGCGGTTGTTGAAAATTTGAACCTTGAGAAAGTAATTCTTGTTGGTCATTCTATGGGAGGTGCCGTTATTCTTGAAACAGCTAAACTTTTAGGAAATAAAGTTGTCTGTTTGGTTGGCGCCGATACTTATCAAAATTTTACTGAAAAATTTCCTGAGGATTTACGGAATAAGTTTGTCGATGAATTTAAAATAAACTTCGTTGAACACACCAAGGATTTTGTGAAAAAAATGTTTCCGGAAAGTGCTGACTCTGCAATTGTAGAAACCATTTCTAAAGATATGTCTTCAGCTCCTGCTGAAGTCGCCATTAGCGCCATGAAAAATCTTTTTGATTATGATCCGATAGAAACGTTAAAGAATATAGATGCGCAAATTGTTTCTATTAACTCAGATTTTTGGCCCACAAATGTTGAAGCTAACAGGACAGCAGCTAAAAATTTTCGTCTTAAAATTATGGGCAACGTAGGACATTTTGTTATGATTGAAGATCCAGAAACTTTTAATTCTTTATTATCGGAAACAATAGATAATGTTTTAAACAACTAATTCTTTTCAATATAAAACTGAACCTAAATAGTGCCCTGCGGTACAAGATATTTTTTTTTGAATTCGTGATTTTAATAGTATTTCTGGCTCTAATTAATTTGAAAGGATAACCATGAGTAATAAATTAAAAATCGGATCCATCGGCTGGATGGATTTAACCGTTCCTAATGCCGAAGAAGTAAAAGACTTTTATTCAAAAGTTATAGGGTGGAAGCCTCAAAATGTATCAATGGGAGATTATAATGATTACAACATGACTTCACCAGAAACAGGGGAACCAACTGCGGGTGTATGCAACAAAAGAGGGGTTAACGCATCTCTTCCTTCTGTATGGATGTTGTATTTTATAGTTGAAAACATGGATAACAGCATACAACATGTAGAAAAAGAGGGTGGAAAAATAATAGTTAAACCCAAAAACATGGGGGGACAAGGTCTGTACGCTGTTATTGAAGATCCCGCTGGTGCTGTATGCGCGTTATTCCAGCAGACATAATTTTTTGTTTATCCTTTTTCACCATAATAAATAATTCTAATCTTTATAGAGGAGACTCATGAAAAAATTATTTTTCTCTTCATTAATTTTCTTTCTCTTTTCAATTAATCTTTTAGCACAAATTGATGCCCGCATGCTGCGTTATCCGGATGTATCGGAAACTCAAATTACGTTTGTTTACGCTGGAGATATTTGGATAGTTGATAAAACCGGCGGTACCGCCTTAAAACTTAGCTCACCAAAAGGTGAAGAAATGTTCCCCAGGTTTTCTCCGGATGGAAAACAAATTGCTTTTTCAGGAAACTACGACGGCAACCTGGATATTTACACAATTCCTACTGTTGGAGGAATTCCAAAACGTATTACAAGTCATAGTTTTGGGGACAGACTATTAGACTGGACCCCGGATGGTAAATCGCTTTTATATGCTTCTTCTATGTACAGCGGAAGACAGCGTTATAGTCAGTTTTTTAAAGTGCCTGTCTCCGGCGGATTGTTCGAACAATTACCTGTGCCATACGGAGAATTTGGCTCTCTATCTAACGACGGAACATGGCTGGCTTACACAAAGCTATCAAGAGTATTCAGAACATGGAAAAGATATAGGGGCGGAATGGCGGCCGATATAACACTTTTCAATATGAAAACATATGCCTCTGAAAACATAACAAATAATGCTGCTAATGACGAAATCCCGATGTGGTCCGGAGATAAAATTTATTATATGTCCGATAATGGTGCCGAAAACCGAAATAACATTTGGGTATATGATTTAGCGACAAAATCAAACAAACAATTAACATCCTTTTCGGACTATGATATTCATTTCCCTTCAATTGGTCCAAAGGAAATTGTTTTTGAAGCGGGCGGCATTTTATACTTAATGGACCTGGCGACAAATAAAACTCGAGAAGTAAAAATTAATGTAGTTACCGATCAATTGGCGCTTACGCCTCATGCTGTAAAGGTTGCCGACTTGATAGAGAATATTAATCCCAGCCCAGACGGTAAACGTGTTGTTGTTGAAGCTCGCGGCGAATTATTCTCTTTGCCCGCTGAATTTGGGCCGATATATAATTTAACCGATTCTCCCGGTTCAGCAGAAAGATTTCCCGCCTGGTCGCCTGACGGTAAGAGCATCGCTTATTGGAGCGATAAATCTGGTGAGTATCAGCTTTATCAGATAAGCACTTTAGACAACAAAGAGAAAAAACTCACTTCATTTAAAACCGGGTTCAAATATAATTTATACTGGTCGCCCGACAGTAAAAAATTAGCTTTTATCGATCAAACCATGACGATATATTATTACGATTTGGATGCAGAGAAATTGTTTACGGTAGACAAAGGTTTATATATGTATGAGGGCTCTTTAAGAAACTTCAGTGTAAGCTGGTCGTCCGATAGCAAATGGATAGCTTATTCAAGAGATTTGGTTTCTCAGAAACAGGCAATTTTTATATACGATACAAAAGAACATGATGCGAAGCAGGTAACTTCTGGTTTTTATTCCGATATGTCGCCATCCTTCGATCCGGAGGGGAAATATTTATTTTTCCTTACAAACAGAAACCTTTCTCCAATTTACAGCGATTTGGACAATACCTTCGTTTATCCAAACGCGACACAACTTGCCGCGGTGTCATTGCGCGGGGATGTTCCATCTCCATTGGCCCCTAAAAATGATACTGTAGAAATTAAAAAAGACGAAAAAGAAAAAAAGGATGACAAAGATTCCGATAAAGACAAAAAGAAAGATGACAAAAAAGATGAGAAAAAAATTGAATCAGTTAAAATAGATGTTGACGGATTTGAATCGCGAATTGTTATTCTGCCTCCCGACGCCGGCAATATGAACAACGTACAGGCTGTCGCTGGAAAAGTATTATATCATAGGTTTCCTAATAGCGGTTCTTCCGATAAACAAAAACCGGTTAAATATTATGATTTAACGGAAAGAAAAGAAGAAACAATTATTGACGATGCCGATAGTTATACTGCTACCGCAGATGGAAAGAAACTGCTAGTTTCTAAATCCAAAAATGCGGGCATAATTGATATTAAACCCGGACAAAAGTTGGAAAAACAGCTTCGTACAAATGAAATGGAGATGACTGTGGATCCAAAGTCCGAATGGAAACAAATATTTACAGATGTTTGGCGGTTCGAGAGGGATTACTTTTATGATCCAAATATGCACGGAGTGGATTGGAATAAAATGAAAACCCACTATGGAAACTTGATAGAATATGCTGCAACACGCACTGACGTTAACTTTATAATCGGTGAGTTGATAGGTGAATTAAATGCATCGCACACTTACAGAGGAGGCGGTGACAACGAATCCCCCGAAAGAAAAAATGTTGGTTATCTTGGTATCAACTGGTCAATTGAAAACAATATGTATAAAATTGACAAAATAATTGAAGACGCTCCCTGGGATGTTGAATCACGTTCTCCGCTTGCTATGCCAAATATTAAAGCTAATGTCGGGGATTATATATTAGCTGTAAATGGAGCGGCTTTGAATGTAGCTGAAGATCCTTATATAGCCTTCCAGGGACTGGCGGGTAAAACTGTTGAGCTTACTTTGAAAGACGCCAAAGCCGATACACTTAAAAAAGTATTGGTTGATTTAATGGACTCTGAAGATCGTTTGCGACACTTGGCCTGGATTGAAATAAATCGTAAACGTGTTGATGAAGCAACTGGTGGAAAAATAGGATACATTTATGTACCAAGCACCGGTGTTGATGGTCAAACGGAATTAATTCGTCAATTTACGGCTCAGTTGGACAAAGAAGGACTTATAATTGACGAACGTTTTAACAGTGGCGGACAAATTCCGGATCGGTTTGTGGAAATGTTAAACAGAAAACCACTTGCTTTTTGGGCTGTACGTGACGGACATACCTGGCAATGGCCTCCTGCCGCTGTGTTTGGTCCAAAAGTAATGCTTATTAACGGATGGAGCGGATCCGGTGGCGACGCTTTCCCGGATTATTTTCGTAAGTATAATTTGGGTCCGTTGGTCGGTACCCGAACATGGGGTGGTTTAATAGGAATATCAGGAGCACCCTCCTTAATTGATGGAGGATCAGTAACTGTGCCTACATTCAGAATGTATGATCCTGACGGTGATTGGTTTAGAGAAGGACATGGGGTTGATCCGGACATTGAAGTGGATGACGATCCGACTCAATTGGCCAAAGGTGTTGATCCTCAGCTCGAAAAAGCGATTGATGTCGTTTTGAAAGCTCTTAAGGATAATCCTCCCGCAAGGGCAAAACAACCCCCTTACGAAAAGAGATAATAAAATTATTATTTTCACGCGCAGACTCTAGGGTCTGCGCTTTTTGTTTAATTCATTCCAACAACTACGTTTCTAATTTATAACGCAGTTAAAGTTTGATTCTTCTATTTACACTATTAACGGGCCTTGATAATTTTATAACACAAAACGAATAAATAGGAAAAACTTGTGTATAAATATCAGAAATCCATCAACTTACTTAGAGGGGAAAAATGACTTGGGTAATAATTATCACAATATTGCTAATTATCTTTTTTTCAGGAATTAGGATAATCCGTCCCACACACAGGGGTTTAGTAGAACGACTTGGCAAATATAATCATTTTTGTCAGCCGGGTTTTAATTGGATTATACCAATAATTGACAGAATGCTTTATGTTAACATCACAGAACAAATGGTTGATGCTCAGCCGCAGGAAATTATTACAAACGATAATTTAAACGCGCGGGTTGATGCTCAGGTTTATTTCAAAGTTAAGGATAATGAAGAAAGCATTAAATCATCTCAATACCATGTTCAAAACTACAAATACCAGATTGTAAATTTAGCGCGCACAACACTCAGAAATATTATCGGTACGCTTACTCTTAAATCGGCAAACAGCGAACGCGATAAAATAAACGGCGAGCTTCTTCAAACGCTTAGCAAAGAAACCGCCAACTGGGGAATGGATATTGTAAGAACCGAATTAAAAGAAATTGATCCGCCGCAGGATGTTCAGGAAACCATGAACAAAGTGGTGAAAGCAGAAAATGAAAAAATAGCGGCTATTGATTATGCAACCGCTCGCGAAACAGTTGCTGACGGCGAGAAACGAGCGGAGATTAAAAAAGCCGAAGGTGTTAGACAGGGAAAAATTCTTCAAGCCGAAGGCGAGGCAGAAGCTATTAAATTAGTAAACGAAGCCGCTGAAAAGTACTTTGTTGGCAACGCTCAGATACTAAGAAAACTTGAAGCTCTTGAAAACGCACTTAAAGACAACTCAAAAATAGTAGTTCCTTCGAATACGGAATTAATTAATGTAATTGGAGAAATGTCCGGTGTTTTGCCGATAAAAAAACAATAAAGTGAGTGACCCTTCAAAATTTTCTATTTAGAGTAGTGCCGGAGATCTTTTCCGGCATCTTTTATCCTCCCCTCAATTACATTCTTTCAATAGCTGGCAATCATTTGTATATAAGCGAGAAATAACTTTTACCGCCAGATTAAATAAGCAACTTAATTAAACCTGATTTATTTTATTCTCATGTTCAATCAGCCACTTCTTGCGCCACAGTCCGCCTCCATAACCGTGAAGCTTGCCGTCTTTGCCTATTACTCTATGACAAGGAATAATTATTGCTAAACGGTTATCTCCATTTGCGGTGCCAACAGCTCTAATTGCTTTTGGACTATTAATTTTTTTTGCAATCCTTTCGTACGAGGTAGTTACGCCATATGGAATGTTTTTTAATTCCGACCAGACACGCCTTTGAAAATCTGACCCGGGAATTACTATAGGAACAGTAAATCTTTTAATTTTTCCGGCAAAATAACTGTTTATTTCTTCGGATACTTTTTCAATAAATTTATTGTCGCCTACAATTATGGATCCGTCAAATAATTTAATTAGTCGTTTAAATTGAGTTTCTAACATCCGTCTGTCCGCAAATTCGAGCAAACATAATCCTTCTTCAGTCGCGCCGGCAATCATTGGACCCAGAGGCGTTAAAATTCTATTTACAGTTATTATTGTTTTGAGTTTGCTTTTTGCCGCCGGCTCACCAATTAATTGTTTAATCGCCTCTCTGAATCCGCTAACGGATTCGAATCCATGGCTGTGGGCCGCCCTAGTAATATCATCGCCATGTTTAATATTGCCTAGCGCATTACTAAGTCTTAACGAACGGAGATAAGCGTGGAATGTCATATTATGATTCTTCTTGAACCAGCGACGTACACGTGAAGGATCAATTCCAGCTTTTTTTAGTTCGAAATCTTTCCATCTTTTATTTGAATCTTGTTTTACAAGAGTTATTAAATCGTTCAGCCATTCGGGTGTCTTTCCATTAAGTTCAAGAGGCCGGCATCTTTTGCAGGCTCTATAGCCTGCAAATAAAGCGTCTTTAGTGCTGGCGAAATAATCCACATTTTCAAACTTTGGTTTTCGCGCCGTGCAGGTCGGCCGGCAGAATATTCCTGTTGATTTAATTCCTGCAAAAAAAAGTCCCTCGAACGATGCGTCTTTATTTATAAGCGCTTCGTACATAATTTGTTTTGGCGGTAATAAAGTTTTTTTCATGGGTTAAAGATGTAAAACGGAAGTGAGTGATTCCACCGAAAAATTGACAGGGAATTATTTTTGAATTTCCTTTTTCTGCAATGCCTCGTAATATTTTCTGATAATGTCTTCGTAATCTTTAGAATAACCTTCGCGAATAGCTTTCATCAATTCGTCCCGCAATTTATCTTTGCTTTCTTCTGAGGAAAGAATTAGTTCAGGCGGTGATTGCCTGGTTAAATTTTTGCCGGAGTTCGATTCGCGCTCCTTTTCAAAATCACGCTCATTTACAGAACGTTGAGCGTCAAGCAGTTTCGAAAGGATTCTTTCCTGGGCTTGAATTAAATCGTCATCAAGTTTTTCTGTTCGCATTCCGGAGACAACTTCCTGCATTTCATTCAGAATTTTTTCTAAATTAGCGCCTAATCTTTTCGACATTCCGGATTCTCTGGCTTCCTTATTCATCTGTTCAAGTGATTTGCGTATCATTTCCTGTTCCTGGGCCAAACGCTGCATTTGGGACATTTGCTGCTGAGAGAGCCCTCCCTCTTTAAGCTGCTGGGTAAGTTGATTTAACGACATTTGTTGCTGCGACATCTGCTGCATTTGCTGCATCATAGACATCATTCCACTCCCTTGTCCGCTGCCGTTCATCATTTGTTCCATTCCGCCTTTTAATAGGGAGGCTGCTTCGTTTAAATGCTGCATTGCCGCGCCCTGCTTTTGCATAGCCGAGGAATTTGTTTGCTCCTGCATCGACGAAATAGCTTCCGACATCTCTCTGCGTGCCTGTCCTAAAGCTTTACCCATCTCTGGTGTTATAGCAAATGTTTTTTGCGAAAGGTTGGACATTTGTTGAACAACTTTATCAAGATTACGCTGTAAATCATTTTGTTTTCTGGCGTTCTCTTTAAACTGATCGGAGGAATGTGAAGTTTTAGAAGTGTTCGATTTTAAAGATTCCTGTTCTTTTGATAATTGCAATAAATTATTAACGGTTTTCATCATTTCGTAAAAAGATTGCATTTGAGTTTGCATTTGTAAATTATTCTGCATCTGCATCATTTGCTGTTTCATGTCCTGCATATTTTGTGATAGCTGCTGCTGGTTTTTCATCGCCTGCATTTGCTTCTGCTGCTGCAGCTGTTGTTTTGTTTTTTCCGACAACTCCTTATTCTTTTGCTGTTTCATTTGTTCGAGCATCTTTTCCAAATCCTGCACTGGCATATCTTGGAATTCGTTCATTTTCTCTTTTAATTGATCCATTTCTTCATTAAGCTTTTGAAGATCTTTTGAAACTTGATTTTGTTTTTCACTTAATTCATTGTTCTTTTTTTCATCGGACAACTGTGCTTTATTTGTTTCGGTCTTAAGGTCATCAAGTTTGTTTGTTATTTCTTCTGTTCGTTTTACAAGTTCATCCACCTTCTGTTCTATTTGTATACGTTTAAGCAGATTGAGAGTCCGCTCCAAACTTTTCTGAAACAGTTCTTCGTTGAACTTCATTTCTTCAAACGCCTGCTGAGTTTGATTTCTATTCATATTTTTCAACATCTCCTGCAGTTTCTCCATAGCACTTTTCAGATCCTTGTTATTCAAATCGTCCATAAGTGACTGCAGATCAAGATATTTTTCAAGAGTTTTTTCTGATAATAGTTTATTTTCTTGTAAATCTTTTTGCATTTCGTTCAGCTTCTTTTGAACGTCCTGAACCTTATTAGAAACCTCCTCAAAATTCTGCATTGCTTTTTCAATCTTGTTCTTTTCTTCCCAGGTAAGTTCGCGGTTGTCTTGTTTCATTTCGTTAGAAATTCTTTCAAGATCTTTTGACAATTCTTTAGTCTCTTCCAATAATTCTGTTAAATCTTTTTTCGCTTTTTCCTGAGTGTTTTCGGCTACATTAAATATTTCATCAATTGATGGAACACGAATATTAAACAATGCTGTTTTGTTAGATTTTGGACCATTAATATCATCATTGTCATATACTTGAAGGTAATAAGATAAAACGTCATCAACCGCCAACACCATGGATTTAAGATCCCAAACAAAATAAACTTCCTGCTCTTTTGTGTTTTTTATGGAAAGATTCATTTGTTTATATTCTTTCCATGGCTGTTCAAACTGAGAAGCGGAAATTCTATAATTTAGAACAAGTTTATCGAACCCAAAATCGTCTGAAATGCCGGCCGTCAAAGGAATTTGGTTGTTTTGTCCAAGTTTAATATCTGCATTGGGAGAGATCATTTCGATGGAAGGGTATTCGTCTAAAATAGCGGTTATGTTAAAACTTATCGGGTTTACATTAAAATTTCCGTCTGTATCTTTTAAGATAATTTGATAAGACGTGCTTTTCCCGATATTAAATCCGCCCGAGGCTCCGTTGTTTTTAACTTCCAAAATAACTTTTGAACTATCGGCAAAAAGGCAATATGCTTCAGAAATACTTTTGTTGGTTTTAATACTAATTTTTACTCTGCTGCCGGTTAAAGCTGTTAAATTTCCGTTATCTTTAATAATGGTTAAGGGAAGTTTAGAATACTTTGGAGGAATAATTGTCGCTTCAAATACATTTATAAAAGGGCTATTAACAACCTGTACATTGTAAACTTCGCTAGAAATATTTTCCGCTGACGCAAAATAACTGAAAGAATTATTTACATTATTTATTCTATAGGTAAATAGACCTAATGAATCCTTAGTGATTTCTTTCTCTTCGTATGCCGATTGTTCTATACTTTGCGTTGATAAAAAGATTGTTTCGGGTGAATGCCCTATGGCGCTAACCGAAATTAGAATCTTATCACCTTTGGCAACTTTAACATTACCAGGTTCTATATGCAAACTAAATTTTGCCGGTATTATAAACTCTGTGTTATAATTTAAAATTTTAAATGAGGATAATCGTAGTTCCGGTATAAAAGCAAAAACAATAGTTGATATGATAATGGACAACAAAGATAATCTGAAATAACGTTTGGTGACGGAGTATTCCAGAATTTTTTCAAATTTTAAATCTCGTGTTTTTTCATAAACATTTTTTACAGCGGCTTCAACTAAAGCTCCGCTGTAATTATTTGATTCCGCATCTTCGGCTAATTGAATTGAATTAACAAGATTGTCTTTTATTTCCGGAAATTGATTACCGACTTTTTGAGCTAAGAATAGGTAATCCGGCTTATTAAAAATAAATGCGGATTTTAAAACAGGAATGAAAACAAAAAAGAAAACTGAAAAGAAAAACACCGCTAATAGAATTAGAAATAATATTGTTCTTTCCTGAACGCTATGAGCGCCAAACAATTCAGCAAAACTTACAGTTAGATTTATAACTAAAATTATAATAACTGTAAGAAAAAAACCTTCTAATGCTTTTTTATAGTAAGTTTTTTTAGCAACTGCTTTTAAGCGGTTTTTTAATTCTTCTATATAGTTTAATTGTGTTTTCATAATTAGTGTGTTAATGCATATACGATTATATTCGCGCCAAACTTGAGCGCTTCTTCTCTTTTATCTGTGGAATCGTTATGTACTTTCTGATCTGTCCAGCCATCGCTTGGATTACTTTCGTATGTATAATAAAGAACCATCCGCCCGTCTAAAAAAACAGAAAATCCCTGCGGAGGTTTGTTGTCGTGCTCATGCGTTTTTGGAGGTCCTTGTGGAAATTTATAAACCAAATTGTATATCGGGTGATTGAAGGGAAGTTCAACCAAATCTTTTTCGGGAAATATTTTTTTTATTACTTTCCTTGCCGAATTATCCATACCATAATCGTCATCGATATAAATAAATCCTCCCCTTTCACAGTATACTCTTAGTTTTTGAGCCTCTGTATCGGATAAAACAAAATTTCCGTGTCCGGTTATAAATAAAAACGGATATGAATACAAATCATTTGATGCTATATCTACAAAAGTATACTCCGGGTAAACCTCAATGTTTGTATTCTCATTAATATAATTTAACAAATTAATTTCCGCGGATGGATCGTTATACCAATCGCCCCCTCCATTATATTTTAATCTGGCTATCTGAAAACCGGATTTTTCCTGTGCGGAAACAATGAAGCCCAAAAACATTAATATGATAACTATTTTTTTCATTCTGATTTTATACAACACTATACCGCTTAAGTTCTGTCTTCATTGGTTAAAAAAATTACTTCTAGATTAAGATTGAGGAAAGCGTTCTAATTTTCCAGTTGTAATCTGAGGATTGACAGCGATTCTTTTAATTGGTTGAGTCCGCTGAAATTATTTATTCTATAATTATTCAATTCTCTTCTGAATCTGTAATCTTTGCGCAAAAAATCAAATTGTTTTCCAACATCTTCCTGTTTTGCGTTTGTTATTTTTCTCATTGCGGAATCATCTTCCTCAATTTTGTAAGCGTGTGTAAATATGGTGTGCATTGTTTTTTCAAGTGTACGATTGCCTGAAATTTTTATTAAGTGATTATTTACAGGCGGGTAAGTTGGACTCCACACAGGATTAATACCACAATAATTGCAAAGTGCTTCGTATACAAATACAGTTCCATTAACTTTTCCTTCAAGCGAATATCCGGCAACATGGGGTGAGCCATATTCTATTAACTTCAGAAGTTCGGTGTCAAAATCCGGTTCTTTTTCCCAAACATCCAAAACAACATATAAATCTTTTTTTATATTCATTCTTTTTTTTAATGCTTCGTTGTCAACAACGGGACCTCGGGAAGAATTAATTAAAATGGCGCCCGGTTTTATCAATTCTATATTCGATTCGTTAAGAAGGTGTACAGTTTTATCAATTCCTTCTTTATTAAGAGGAACATGAAATGTTACTATGTCGCACGAAAGAGCTTCTTGTAACGAACAATATCCCGCGGAAGGATTTAATCTTTCCAGCGGAGGATCATTCTTAAATACTTTTAAACCAAGGGATTCTGCAATTGCAGCGTTTTTTGACCCGATATTGCCGACCCCAATAATACCAATAGATTTGTCTTTAAGAGAAAAATTATATTTTACACAAATGCTAAAAATTGCGTTAAAAACATATTCTTTTACAGCATGCGAATTACAACCGGCTGCGCTGGTAAAAGTTATATTGTTTTTTTTAAGATATTCCAAATCTATATGATCGGTGCCGATAGTTGCGGTGCCTACAAATTTAATGTTGGTTCCTTTTAAAAGCGATTCGTTTACCTCAGTGATAGAACGAACCACAAGGGCGTCGGCGTTTTTAAGGGCTTCATTAGATATGCCACGACCTGGCATAAGAGTTACGCTCCCAATTGTGGAGAATGCCTCAAAGCCAAATGAAATATTTTCATCAACAATTATTTTCATACAGCGAAGATATTAAAAATTTCTATGTCTACGAATCCATTTTTAGGATTTCAAGCAAACATATGTTTTTTTGTAGAACAAATTTTCTATTATTATTAATCGAAAGGGTAGCCTTTTTTATATGATACCTCTAGATCTCGCGGATCGTAATCGTCATCATCTTCATCCTCCCAATCATATTTTTCAAAAGGATCCTTTTTTCTAAAAACTATTGCAAATACCAGCCCTGTTATTCCTCCAAAAAGATGCCCTTCCCACGATACACCGCTGTCTACGGGTAAAATTCCCCAAACCAGACCTCCGTAAAAAAAAGACACAAGCAGGGCTAATACAATTGCTCTTTTATCGCGACGAATAATACCGCTGAAAAATAAAAAAGAGACCATTCCGTAAATCATTCCGCTTGCCCCTATATGAAAGGATGCCCGCCCGAACAACCAGAGCAATATTCCCGGCACAAAATATAAGCCAAGCAATACTTTATTTGATGAAGTTGTATAGAAATAACAAATTCCCATAGAGAGCAAAAATAACGGCAGTGTGTTGGAAAAAAGATGATCCCAACTTCCATGCAGAAGCGGAAATGTAAAAATTCCAAATAATCCTTCTATTCTGCGCGGAAATAATCCATACCCAACCAAACTTATTTTAAATAGGGATTCAATTATTTTAATACCCCAAAGAATCAAAACAAGAGCGGATGGGATTTTAATGCTGTCAATAAATTTTTGTTTATCGTCTGTCATTTCAAAATTCTATCTTTTCTCAAAATATTTTTTCATTGGAGTTATGTAATGTTCTTTCCAACCATCTTCATATTTTTTACCCTCACCATCGGGAATATTGGAATGATTTAATATAAATAATGTAGCGCCGTTTTTTGATTCAAATATAATCTCTAAAAAAGAATCCGCGTCGGTTTCTTCGAATTCCTCAGTCCGCCAGCTCATCAAAACTCTTTTGTTTGGCTCCAATTCCAAAATTGTTCCGGAAATATAATTATCCCAGGCGGAATATTTACTTCCGACTATTGGATAAATTTCCGCTTCTCCACCTGTGAAACCCGAATGTTCCTCACTGTTCAACCAGGACGTATATAGTTTTCCCGGCAAAACGGAAAATGTTTCAATTATTTTTATTGAGTCCATTTTTTACCTTAAATAAGAAATACTTTAATGGGTATCAAATATTAACAAAATTAATCGATTATAACTTTAATAATAGATTTATTTCTAAGAAGATAGTTTGTTCTTCCGGGCATTTAACTTTTACACTTAACCAAAAAATTTACTTTTATTAAATAAATAGAATTCGAATTTCATATGACAAAAAAAATCATATTCATTTATTCTCTTGTGGTTTTTCTTACAAGCGTAAGCACAGATGCCCAAGTGTTTAGAACTTATTTTTCTTCCATTTCAATCGACAATAAAAAGATTGCAGATACTGGTATAACGGAAGTTAAAATAAATTCAGCCGCGTCTTTAACTTTCAACTTCACCAATGATTTCGATGATTCAACGGACAAAACAATCTATTATGTGATTCATTTAAATGATAGAGTAATTTCAAAAAATTATAAATCGGAATCTTATACTTTTAACAGTCTGGCGGAGGGAGAATATATCTTTAGCGTTCAGGCATTTAATGGTAATAAACAGGAATCTGTTCCTGTTGTTAAATTGTTTTCAGTTACAAAACCATTAACTCCTAAGCAGAATTCAAAAGATTTAATTATTCAATTAAGTTTACTCGAAATAATTCTGACGATATTCTCCATTCTCATTTTGCTCACTATTTTTATTATTTCGAGAAAAAATAAATCAAAAAAAACTAAAAAAGCTAAGCCGTCATTAGCTGATGATGTCTTCGACGAAATTTCAGAATTGCGTGAATCAAATAAGAATCTTAAAAGTAGTTATAAGTTGTTTGAAGAAGAGAATAAAAAATTAAATAAAATAATTTCAGGACTAAATAAGTCCATAGTTCTATTGGAGGACGCAAATGTAAATCTTATTGAACAAAAGGAAGCTTTGTTCGAAAAGAAAATTAAATTGGAAGAATTACAAAAACAAAAAGATGAACTTATAGCTATAAAATTTCACGATATAAAAAATCCTGCAAGCGCTATAAAGGGACTGATTGAGCTTTTAGAGTCTTATGATTTAACAGCTACGGAACAACAGGAAATTATGGAATCACTTGTAGCCTCCTCTTCAAGCATAATTGATCTTGTTCAGGAAATGTCAGTTTCATTCGCTAAAAAATCCTACGATGAAGAATATATAATGAAACTCTCTTTTTTACAGGAAGTTGTAAAGTCAGTAATGTCAATAAATTCGGCATATGCGAAGAAAAAACAAATCCGTTTGTTAAACAATACCTCGGTATCAATACCACAATTTTATTTCGATCCGCCCAAGTTAAAGGAAGCTATAGACAACCTTGTAAACAACGCCATAAAATATTCTTTACCGAATACAGACGTTACAATCAGATCTTTTTTAACCGAAACAAAAGTGGTTGTTGAAGTTAAAGACAATGGTGTAGGTATTCCTCAAGATGAAATCAGCATGCTGTTTAAGAAAGGGGCAATGTTGTCGCCCAAACCTACCGGTGGAGAACAGAGCAGTGGATTAGGTTTATGGATAGTTAAAAAAATTATTGAAGGACATGGCGGAACCATTAAAGTAGAAAGCCGCCAGGGAGTTGGAAGTAAATTTACTTTTGAATTACCATTTAAAAAAGATTAAACTTATTTCTGTTAATCCGGTTCGATAGTGAACCGGATTTCTGTATAAATAAGTTCAAAACAATTACCGCGCATTTGTAGAAACTTATCTGTATTCATTAACAACTTCAATTATGATCGGCAATAATGTTAAGTTGAATTAATTATCCTCTAAAACTGATTCGTAAAAATTAAATACCGTTTCATCTACCCAATCATAAAAATTTTTCGCTTCTTGTTTCGGAATATGTCCTAATAATCTCCACTCTTTCATTCTTTTTTGTGATTCACGAATTATGCTGTTTTCCATTGGATTTAGTTTTTTTAATATTCCGGTTCCTTCTTCATTTACTACAAAAGGCAGATTCAAATATTTGTTCCCGGAGCCGCGTTTAATTGGAAAACATTTGTTTTTAAGCCGCAGAGAATAGTCACACAAGGGTGCTATTCCACTCTCGTTTTCAGTTAAACAGGCGGGTAAGTTTTTGCCCGTTTCTACCCAAGTTGGAATTGCTACGGAACATAATTGAAATCCAAGTATAGTCCAAACTGTTGAAAGCTTTGGTGATTCCCCTTTTTTTACACCTTGAACTAAAATCGTTGAAACAGAAGAATTCCGCACAATAAAATCTTCAAATGGATAAAATTTTGTCTCTTTTTCACTTACTTTTTGTTCACTTAAACTGATTCCTGTAAGAGAGTTTTTTAAACATCTGCTAACGTCCTGAAGGATAAATTTATACGATAAATTATTTTCAGCTTCGGCGTTATAAAAAAGTTGTTCAGCTGTAAGATATCGTATATATCCATACCCTTCATCCGGGGCGCCTGAAAACGAAAAATTTGTTCTAATCAGATATCCGAATGGTGCGGTAATAGGATCATTTGCGTCGAACTTTTTATAGGAGAAATTATCACACTCAAAATATGCGCAACCTCCGGCCGCATCAATAACACCAAAATTTGCTTCAACTCCCAAAGGTTTGGGCAGTTCCATTAACAATTGTTCAAAATCATCAATATTAGCACATTTCTGTAAAGCCAGCTTCATTAAAAAACCTTCTTTATCCATCTCCTTCGTGGTATCGTTTTCAGGTTTAAGATTATAAGAAGCCGAATTCATAATTGCGAAACCCGCTTCGTTGCAGCCACCCCATACTTCATCACCATTTTTATCAACACTGTTAACTAATCCTATATATGGATATTTTCCATCTTCAAAATATGTAAGTTTATTCTGCTCAAAAGAAGCGTCGCGGTGTTTTACAAGAATTGGCCTTCCATCATTTGTAAATTTTCCCGAGATAATTGCCGTTGTGCATGAAAATATATTTACTGTCTGAAAAAAAAATGCGGTTGCTAAAAGATACGATATTATCTTAATATTCATTTTTTCCAATTATTTTTGTTGTATTTGTTTTAAAATTACAAAAACAATACTATCAGACAAAAGAAATCCGAAAAAAACAGTCTAAAAACAAATTATTTTTAATAAAAATAGTGTTAATAACCTTCATTTTTATGTTGATAACTATTGTTTATTGTGTGGATAAAACCAGAGTTACCAACCCACTGTTAATAAAAACATGTTGTTCAAATGTTATACACATGCTTTAAGTAGTAATTATTCCTTTAAGTTAAGTTGATAAAACAACTTAAAAAGTTATCAACAAATTAACACTGTTATTAATACTATTAAGTTTTAAAAAGAATATAAAATATTATTATTAATAATGGTGTGTGTTTACATCCATAAGCTATTATAAATTATGGAAATACAGTCCAATTTTTGATATATTACTTTGTTAAAAAAAAATAATTTTTCGGAGTAATTCATGGAATTTAAAGTTAATAGTAAAGAGCTCGAAAAACTGCTCACTAAAATTATTCCGGCAGTTCCTACAAGAACTCCAATGCCTATTCTCGAAAACTTTTTATTCGAAATTAAAGATGGTTTGTTAACTATTTATGCTACCGATCTGGAAATTTCTTTAAAATCTTCAATAAATATTGTTACTGAAGACAACATTAGCATTGTAATTCCGGCTAAACTTCTTTATGACGTATTAAGATCTTTAGGAGATACTACTGTTCATTTTGACATCGCCGGTAACGGTAAATTAAATTTAACAACAGACAATGGTCAATATTCTCTAAGCTATTTGGGAGCGGATGAATTTCCCGAAATACCTTCTTTTCCTGAAGAAAACGAAAGCGATGATTTAGCTGAAATCTCTATCAACGGAATGGATCTTAAAGAAGCTCTTGATAAAACTTCTTTCGCTATGAGCAAAGAAGAAATGAGACCCGCAATGATGGGAACTTTATTGGAATTCAGGGAAGAAGGCTTAAGATTTGTTGCGACGGACGGACATCGTTTGGTTAATTTATTAAATAAAAAAATTGTTACTGGTTTAGATAACCAGTATATAGTTCCCGAAAAAGCTATATCTGTACTTCAAAAAGTACTTGACGAAAAAGATGTAAAATTATATATGACCAAAACTCATATCTCTTTTAGACTTAGTGATATCGAATTGATTACACGTTTGATTGGTCAAAAATATCCTGATTACAAAAGTGTAATTCCTTTGGAAAATGAGTTCGATCTTAAATTAGAGACAAAAGAACTGCATAACGCTATTAAACGAATGATGTTGTTTTCAACTTCAAATACAAGAAGAGTTAAATTTTCAATCAAAGAAAATAATCTTGAAATTTCAGCTGAAGACCTTGATATAGGAGCTTCAGGTCGCGAAAATATTATGTGTAAATATTCGGGGGATGCAATTGATATTGGTTTTAACTCCGCATATGTGCATGATATTCTAGCTCATTTGAATGAAGAAAAAGAGATAATATTTAAGTTACATTCTTCGACAAAAGCTGTAGTAATAGTCCCTAGTGTAAGTAAAGAAAATGAAGAACTGATGATGCTTATAATGCCGGTTCGATTGAATAATTAGTATGATTTTAAGATCCCTAGGTTTACGAAATTTTAGATTACACAAACAAACTAATCTAGAGTTTTCGGAAAATCTGAACTATATAATTGGAGGAAACGGGCAGGGGAAAACCACAATATTAGAGGCTATTTATTATTTGTGTACTACCAAAAGTCTTAATCAATGCCTGGATGCCGAAGTTGTAAATTTTAATGAGACGTTTTTTGAAGTGACAGGCCAGTTTAGAGATTTAGCGGATAATAGAACGGGTATCTATTACAATACAGATAATAATAAAAAATCTATTTTTATTGATGATAAACAAATTTACCGAGCGTCTGCAGTTATAGGTAAATTTCCTGTTGTTACTCTTATCCAATCTGATCATGCTATTACCCAGGGAGCTCCGGCGGAAAGACGAAAATTTGTTGATTCAATTATTTCACAAGCCAGCGAAACTTATCTTAATTTCCTGTTAGATTATAATAAAATATTAAGACAAAGGTCGGCGCTTTTAAGTAAGATAAAAGAAACTAATGATAAATCACTTTATGGACAATTGGAAGCTTGGACTATAACACTTGTCAAAACCGGATCGGAGTTGGTGAGACACAGGATGAAGTTTGTTAAAAGTTTTAATGAATATGTAGCCGAGGCGTATCAGAAAATAATGGAAGATTTTGAGGTACCCTTTATAAATTATTCTTTCCTCGGGGAAATGGATGAAAATTTGATAGAAGATAGATTTAATGAAGAATTGATGAATTTACAGTCAGATGAACTTTTAAGATCAAAAAATTTGGTTGGACCACACAGAGATGATTTTTGTTTCTCTGTTAACGGATACGAGTTACGTAAATATGGATCGCAAGGCCAGCATAAAACATTTCAAATAGCTCTAAGATTCGGTCAATTTTTTTACATGAAAGACACATTAGGAAGAACCCCTATATTCCTTATGGATGATGTTTTTGGAGAACTTGATACTTACCGAGCTAATAAAATTAGTTTATATCTTAAAGAAATTGGACAAGCGTTTATAACGATGACAGATTTTTCAAAATTGGAAAACATTAACGTCAGTAGAAATGATTTTGTGCTGACTGTAAAAAACGGTGGAGTTATTAGTGCCGCAAAGTAATTTTAAAAAAGTTAGCGATATTATTGAAACTGACAAAGCATTCGATAAAATAAGAAAGAAAGCTAAAGAATTTGATATAGTAGAAAAATTCAAAGAAATTTTTCCTGATTTAGGAAAAATTGCAGAAGCAAAAAAAATTGAGAAAGAAATTTTATTTCTACGCGTAGAAAACTCGGTTTGGAGAAGCGAATTAAATTTTAAACAAGCTATAATAGTTGAAAAAATAAATTTACATTTTAAAGAAAAAGTAGTTAAAGCGATAAAATTTTTATAAGAAGTACAAAAAACGGTAGGTGAAATAGTGTTAAATAACGCTGCACAAAATAGTAATTATACGGCTAGTAACATTAACGTATTAAAAGGACTGGAAGCAGTTCGTAAAAGACCGGCGATGTATATAGGTGACACAACAACGCGTGGTTTACATCATTTGGTTAATGAAGTTGTTGATAACAGTATTGACGAAGCTTTAGGTGGTTTTAATGATCGAGTTCTTATAAGTATAAATAAAGACGGTAGTGTTACTGTTGAGGATAAAGGACGAGGAATTCCAGTTGATATTCATCCGGTTGAAAAAAAATCTGCGCTTGAAATTGTTATGACTGTATTACACGCAGGCGGAAAGTTCGATAAAGATTCTTATAAAGTATCAGGCGGTTTGCACGGAGTTGGAGTATCTGTAGTAAACGCATTATCCGAATGGCTTAAAGTGGAAGTATACAGAGATGGTAAAATTTATTTTCAGGAATACAGAAAAGGTATTCCTCAAGAAAATGTTAAAGAAATTGGTACGACAAAAAACAAAACCGGAACCAAGGTTACATTTAAACCGGATGGAGAAATATTTAAAGTAACCAAATTCAGGTTCGATACTCTTGCCGAAAGAATGAGAGAGTTGGCTTATTTGAATAAGGAAGTGATGATTAAGCTTAGAGATGAAATAGAAAATGAAGAAGAGACATTTCATTATAAAGGTGGATTGGCAGAGTTTGTAGTATATCTCGACGAAACCCGTACCCCTCTGCACAAACCTGTATATATTGAAGGGGAAAAAGAAAATACTCCTGTTGAAATAGCTTTTGAATACAGCGATTCGTATTCGGATAATATTCACTCTTATGTTAATAACATAAATACACACGAGGGGGGTACACACTTAGTTGGATTTAAAACTGCGTTAACAAGAACTTTAAACGCATACGCTTATAAAAACAAACTGATTAAAGAGAACTCCAAAATCACCTTATCCGGAGATGATTTCAGGGAAGGGCTTACAGCGGTAATTTCGGTTAAAGTAATGGAGCCGCAGTTTGAAGGACAAACAAAAACAAAATTAGGCAACGGCGAAGTAAAATCAATTGTTGAGACAATAGTTAATGAAAAACTAGCGGAATATTTAGAAGAACATCCGGCTATTGGTAAAAAAATAATAGAAAAATGTTTTCGTGCTGCAGAAGCGCGCGAAGCGGCTAGAAAAGCCAGAGATCTTGTAAGAAGAAAAAACGCATTGGATACTATGCATTTACCCGGTAAACTTGCCGATTGTTCAATTAATGATCCTGAACATTGTGAAGTTTATATTGTTGAGGGTGACTCGGCAGGCGGTTCTGCTAAACAAGGACGCGACAGACGATTTCAGGCAATTCTTCCTCTTAAAGGAAAAATTTTGAATGTAGAAAAAGCCAAACTCAATAAAATACTTGAGAACAACGAAATTAAAGCGATAATAGCCGCTATTGGAGCAGGAATTGGCGCCGAATTTTATTCGGAAAAAGCGCGTTACGGAAAAATTATTATCATGACAGATGCTGACGTTGACGGCAGTCATATCAGAACACTTCTTCTTACTTTCTTTTACAGACATATGAAAGAACTTATATCGGAAGGAAAGATATTTATTGCTCAACCACCATTATATAAAATTAAAAAAGGCAAAGAAGAAATTTACGCTTTCGATGAAGAAGAAAGAGATAAAGTGCTTAAAAGATTTAAAGGAAATGGAAAAGCTGAAGAAGAGTTTGACGACGAAGGTTTGCCTAAAGGCGTAACTATTTCAAGGTATAAGGGTTTGGGGGAAATGAATCCTGAACAATTATGGGATACAACAATGAATCCGGAAACAAGAATAGTTCTTCAGGTTAATTTAGAAAGCGCGGCGGCGGCGGATAAAATATTCGAAACTCTTATGGGAGACGCTGTTGAACCAAGACGAGCTTTTATAGAGAAACACGCAAAGTATGCCAAAATTGATATATAAAAAGTTACACTTATTTATTTAATAAAGTTTTGAACTAAAAAACAGAGTAAAAATGGCAACAATTTTTGAAAAAATATTACCGGTATCATTAGAAGATGAGATGAAATCCTCCTATATCGATTACGCTATGTCAGTTATTGTAGCACGTGCACTTCCTGATGTAAGAGATGGATTAAAACCGGTACACAGACGAGTATTATATGGAATGCATGAACTGGGACTTGGACATAATAAAACTTATAAAAAATCCGCGAGAATAGTTGGTGAAGTTTTAGGTAAATATCATCCTCATGGTGACACTGCAGTATATGATTCTATGGTAAGAATGGTTCAGGAATTTTCCTTAAGATACCCGCTAGTGGAAGGGCAGGGTAATTTCGGCTCGGTTGATGGTGACGGCGCTGCGGCTATGCGTTATACAGAAGCTAAAATGGCGCGTATAACCGAAGAAATGCTTCGGGATCTTGATAAAAACACAGTCAATTTTACATCTAACTTCGATGATAGTTTACAAGAACCAACAGTTATGCCTGCTTATCTACCGAACTTATTGATAAACGGTTCGAGCGGTATTGCCGTTGGCATGGCAACTAACATTCCGCCGCATAACATCAATGAGGTAATTGATGGAATTCAAGCTCTGATTGATACCCCGACACTTACTTCCGAGGATTTAATTAAATATGTAAAAGCACCCGACTTTCCCACCGCCGGTATTATTTATGGTTACGAAGGCGTAAGAGAAGCTTATACAACGGGCAGAGGCCGCATTATAGTTAGAGCCAAAGCTAATATTGAAATGCACAAAAACGATAGAGAAACTATTGTTATAACAGAACTTCCATATCAGGTAAATAAAGCAAACTTGATTGAAAAAATAGCCGATCTTGTTCGTGAAGGTAAATTGGAAGGCATAACAAACATAAGAGACGAATCAGACCGTGATGGTATGCGAGTTGTAATTGAAATGAAACGCGACGCTCAACCAGCGGTAATTTTAAATCAGTTGTTCAAACACACCCAGATGCAAACTACGTTCGGCGTAATAATGCTCGCTTTGGTAAACGGCATCCCCAAAGTGCTTACTCTTAAAGAAGTTATGCAGCATTTTATAAATCACCGAATGGAAGTTCTTATAAGAAGAACTAAATACGAACTTGAAGCGGCCGAAAGAAGAGCCCATATATTAGAAGGTTATATTATTGCTCTCGACAATATCGATCAGGTAATTGAAACGATTAAAAAATCGCCTGACGTTGAAACCGCGAAACAAAATTTAATGAAGAAGTTTAAGCTTTCGGAAATTCAAGCCAAAGCAATTCTGGATATGCGTCTTCAAAGACTAACAGGACTTGAAAGAAAGAAAATCGAAGATGAATATAAAGAAGTAATTAAATTGATTCAAAAACTCCAGGGTATTCTGGATAATGAAAGCAGAAGATATAGAATAATTAAAGAAGAACTATTGATTATAAAAGAGAAATACGGCGACGAAAGAAGAACGGAAATTATTTACGATTATAAAGAATTTTCTTTAGAGGATATAATAGCTGAAGAAGATGTTGTCGTTACAATTTCACACGGTGGCTTCATAAAAAGATTTCCCGTAAGCGGCTATAGACGTCAGGCACGTGGCGGAAAAGGAGTAACTGGTGCAGGAACAAAAGAGGAAGATTTTATTGAACACATGTTTATAGCTTCCACACACCATTACATTTTAATATTTACCGATCAGGGTAAATGTTACTGGCTTAAAGTACATGAATTACCCGAAGGAGGCCGAGCTACCAGAGGACGCTCTATTCTTAACCTTATAGAGAAAGAAAAGAATGAGTCTATAACGGCCTTTGTTACTGTAAAAGAATTCAGCGACGATAAATCTCTTTTGATGGTAACTAAAAACGGAACAGCCAAAAAAACACTTCTTTCGGCCTATTCTAACGTAAGACGCGGTGGAATTAATGCTATAAATCTTGTGGAAGGTGATACTTTAGTCGCTGTAAAAATGACTGAAGGCAATAATGATATTATTATTGGAACACGCAAAGGTATGGCAATCCGCTTCAACGAAAAAGATGTTCGTGATATGGGAAGAACGTCAACAGGAGTGCGCGGCATAAACCTTTCCAAAGGGGATGTGGTAATAGGATTTATAGTTGTAAGATCCGGTACAACATTACTTGTAGTTACAGACAAAGGATTCGGGAAAAGAAGTGAAATAGATGATTACAGAATTACTAAACGTGGCGGCAAAGGGATTATAACAATTAAAACAGGTGATAAAATAGGTAATCTAATAGCACTTATGGAAGTAAACGATAATGATGAGCTTGTTATTATTACTGAGCAGGCAATGGTAATAAGACAGGCAGTAAAAAATCTTCGAGTGATGGGAAGAAACACTCAGGGGGTTCGACTGCTGAAGCTAAACGATGATGACTCGATTGCTGATATTGCAAGAGTAATTCCAGAAGATCAGGATATAGACGAAAACGATCTTTAACATAAAAGCCCAACAATACAAGTTGGGCTTTTTCTTTTATAAAAATAATATTCGGAATAAAATCGGGGTTAAATAATGACGAAAGAAAAAAATTATCATTTCGATTCAAAATGCGTTCATGCCGGAATTGGAGATTACGAGTTTGGGCCTGTTGTGCCCCCCATTTATCAAACATCAACTTTTAAATTCGAGAACGCCAAACATGGTGCGGATCTATTCAAAGGTGAAAGAGAAGGATATATTTATACAAGAATGCTTAACCCAACCGTTCAGGCGATGGAAAATGCTATCGCTGAACTTGAAGGAGGTTATAAGGGATTAGGTTGTGCAAGTGGAATGGCAGCGATAAGTACGACTTTTTTTGCGTTGTTAAAATCCGGAGATCACCTAGTTTGTTCAAAAGCGGTTTATGGACCGACTAATACCTTAATCAATACTATAATATCTCAACTTGGAATAACTGCAACATTTGTAGAAGCATCCCAAACAGAAGAAGTAAAATCCGCAATTAAAAAGAACACAAAAGTTATTTATATTGAAACTCCTGGCAATCCTACATTATCAATAGCTGATCTTACAGCTATTTCAGAAATAGCTCATGAAAATAATGCCAAATTAGTTGTAGATAATACATTTATGAGTCCGGCCCTGCAGCAACCGATTCAATTCGGAACAGATGTTGTACTGCATAGTATGACGAAATTTTTAAACGGACACGCGGACGTTGTTGCTGGAATAATTGTAGTTAAAGACGAAGAGACATACAAACATTTTCGCAAAACGCTAAACCAACTCGGTGGTGTTATCGACCCTTTTAACGCGTTCCTGGTTCACAGAGGCATTAAAACTCTTTCCTTAAGAATGCAGCGACATTGTGAAAACGCTTTGGTAATAGCCGAATGGCTTGAACAGCATCCTAAAATAGAGTGGGTACGATATCCGGGACTTAAAAACGATCCTGATTATATGATTGGACAAAAACAACATACGGGTCCCGGAGGTATGATAACATTTGAATTAAAAGGCGGATTTGAAGCCGGCGAAAAAGTTATGAATTCTGTAAAGTTCTGTCAGCTCGCTGTAAGTCTTGGAGGAGTGGAATCGTTAATTCAACATCCCGCTAGTATGACACACTTAACCATGGGTAAGGAAGCACGCTCAATAGCCGGTATTACAGAAGGGCTGGTGAGACTTTCAGTAGGAATTGAAAAAGTTGATGATATTATTGCAGATCTAAAGCAAGCTTTTGACCAAATAGACTAACGCTAACAGATAGAAACTTTATTAAAATTAATCCCGGTATTTTTACCGGGTTTTTTATATTGATAAAAATTGTTAGCAAATAATTTAATAAAAAAATTAAATGGCGAATTTGCCGGAAATTAAATTAACTGAGCAACATTGATTTTTACAAACGGTATTTTTTTTCTAAATCCTGGCTTCTATATATCAAACGATCGTTGTCAAAATCTTCAAGCATATCTATTAAATTTTTTACTTTTGATTTCGCCACATTTTTATTTATATAAATATCTATCAATCCTTTGAATGCTGAGTAACGAACTGAACTATCTTCATTTTTTAAACAATTATAAAATGCCTCTTCCGCTTTATTTAAAAAATTGGTTTTCATATAGTATGAACCCAATAAAGAAAAAAACTGCGATTCCAATTCTACATTTGATTTGAAAGCGGGCCTGGTTTTTATAAATTTTTCAATATCTAAAACAGATTTTCCAAGTGAGATTTCTATTGTAAATCGATGAAGCCATTTGGCTTCATTCTCACTTTTAATTACAGTGGAAAAAATTTCTTTATATTTATCACTCAATAAAATTTCCAGCTGCTTTGCTTTAGCTTTATTTCCAAGCAACCAATTGTTAAAAACAATAATATATTGTGAATATTCAGCTACTCCGCGCCAAAGATTATGTTTATCAGCAAGAGCGTTTTCAGCAAACTTTATTGCCAGATCGGATTGCGCTCTTGTATGATAAAATCTGGCTTTTGTATAATCTTTTATCAAATTGTTAGAGTCGTTATTAATAATATTTTCTACACTTGTAAAATCTAAGAGGTTCATTAGCTCGTGACAATAAGCGTTATAAATTCTTTTATTTTTAGGAAATCTTTCTAAAAACTTCTTGTAATATTTTATAGAGGCTATTTCATTATCTTCAAGATGAGCATATACTTCAATAAGGGTTAATGCGGTTTGTCCAAATGTAAGTGAACCTTTATTGTATGCTAATTCAAGATAGCGCAAACCTTTTTCCCGGTCACCCGAAAACCCCAGTACGCTAGCGACCAAGCTGGTTATGCCGCTAAGTCTATCAGAATAATACTCCAGCATACCTAGCAATAGATAAGCGTCATAAAAATCCGGGTCTTCGGTAATAATCTCCTGCATTATACTTTTTGCTTTTTTCCCTGCTGTAAAAGCGCCCCACCAGGAACCATCCAATCCATTAGCTCTTGCCAGATAGCCGTAAATTGCACCGTAGTAAAATTTCTCTTCAGTCTGGAATTTTGAGTCGCCGAATTTATCTAGAACCTTTTGACAGTAATCGACAAGTTCTTTGTTAATTTTTTTTCTGCCTTCATCACGGTTTTCAGAATTTAACTCGCGGACTTTCTGGCTGTATTCGAGCATTGTAGTATTTATATAATAATAATAGTACTTAGGGCTATTGGGATATTCATATATTTGTTCCCGCGAAAGTTTTTTAGCTTCATCAAATTCTTCGTTAAAACTATAGTCTATAATTTTCTGGTCAATAGTATTTAGAGAAATAGGAAAGGAATAAATAATGCTGGAAAACAGCAAAATAATTGCATAAAGTTTCATATAATTTCCAATAGATAAAGAATTGTAATAAGTTTACTAAAAAAATTATTTAAAAGTGATGCCAATAGCTGAACAAAAAATAACAACTATAAAAACCGGCAGGTTTTTTTGTATTGGAGAACCCAATTTTAATGTAAAAACCATCTGGTTTGTTTGTCATGGTTACGCGCAGCTTGCCAGAGACTTCCTGAAACATTTTGAAAAATTTGCGTGTACAGACAAATTATTTATTGCACCTGAAGCGTTAAACCGGTTTTATAAACGAGGATTTTACGGAGAAGTTGGCGCTTCCTGGATGACTAAAGAAGGACGCGATGAAGAGATAAAAGATTATATAACATTTATAAATAATATTTATCAAAAAATAACTGCAGGATTGAACACACCAAAATTAAGTGTGAACTTATTAGGTTTTTCGCAGGGGGCCGCTACGGCAATTCGTGTTTTTGAAGCGAATAAGTTTAATGTTGATCGGTTAGTGCTTTGGGCCGGAGAACCGCCACCTGATTTGGATTACAGGAAAATCGCTATTCTTTCGGTGTCAGCAAAATTTATTCTCTTAATTGGAAATGATGATAAGTTGGTTAAGACGGAAAAAATGAAGGAAACAATTTCTCTTTTGAATGAAAACAAAGTTAGATATGAGTTAATTAAATACGATGGGGGGCATGAATTAACCGAAGACTTGATTAGAAAACATCTGATTCTCAAATAAAATTGATTATTTCAGTCAATAAATTATCTAATTTAGTTCCAGAAAATTTCTTATAATCTTCCTCAGTATCAATATCTTCCAAAACGTTAATGTGTTCTGTTGACCATATTTTTTTTTGTTCTACAGGAAGTTCAATTTCTTTAAGAGATGTTTTTTGGCTGCTAACTATCAAATTTGTAAAATGCCTATCAAATATAATTGGGTGCCCTTTTTTTCCATCATAACTAGGCTGAATCCAATTATAGGACGCGTCAATTTGATTGACGAATGATTTATAAAACAAACAAGGCAAATTAGGCTGGTCTACAAAATGATACAAAAACCAATCGGTGGACTCTGCTGCGGAGATGGCCTTTTGCAAAGATGAAAACATCCCTTTTGAAAAATTTTCATTGTAAACTATTTGTGTTTTTTTTTCGGCATCTATAATAAATTCTTTTAGTTTAGGTCTTATAATAGAGGAACTAAGGCTGTTTATAAGCCCTATCTCGTTACGTATTATCTCATATTCATAACCCAGAACAACAACTATTTTATTACAAACAAGCGACATTTTAAGAATGATGCCGTTAATAAAAGACATTCCAGCGAAAGGGAGCAGTGCTTTTAATTTACCCATCCGGCCCGAATAACCCGAAGCAATTAATATCCCTGTAATATTATAATTCATCCGGCCCGCTGATTATCTTATAATTTAATTCGGTTAGATTATATTTATTTATAAAACTGCGAAGCAAAGAATCTCTCACTATAAAAAGTAAGTTGTATTTTTTATTTATAATACAGTCATCTATTAAAAAAGTAATTACCGGTTCAAGTCCCTTATTTTCAAGTTCCAGCTTGCCAACCTCGTCTACTATTAACCAATCAGATTTACGTTTAGCCGAATACAAAAGACAAATTTTTGCCCACTCGAATGCTTTTTTTGAAAACCGATATTTACCAACTTGAACGATATTTTTCTCCGCCAGACCAACTTCAAGGATTCTTTTTTCATTCGAAGCTAAATCAAGGAGATATCTTTTCTTACCTAAAACCGGTTGTGCTATACCTGAAACATTTGTTTTGGCAGAGGACCAATTAATTATAGAAGTTGTTTTTCCAGTTTTAATCGGCCCGGTTAATATATAAATGTTGATTGATTCAGTCATCATGTATAATTATGCAAATATTAAAATTCAATTAGGAAAACTTTGTTTTGCCAAAGAGAAGTTATAAAATATTATTGTATTTTTGCCAACTGATGAGAGCGACCTTAAAATTATTTTTCAAAAACAAACTTATTGGGTTATTATGAACGAACCAAGAAAAATTATACTTGAAGAAAATGAGATACCTAGAAGCTGGTATAACATTCAGGCTGATATGCCCAACAAACCGTTGCCTGCGCTTCACCCTGGAACGAAACAACCAATTGGGCCGGAGGATCTTTCCGTTCTTTTTCCGATGGAATTAATTAAACAGGAGGTCTCTCAGGAACCATGGATTGAAATTCCGGAGGAAGTACGCGAAGTATACAAAATATGGCGCCCCACACCATTATTCCGCGCGCTTAATCTTGAAAAAGCTTTAGATACACCGGCAAAAATTTATTACAAATACGAAGGTGTAAGTCCAGCGGGCTCTCACAAACCAAATACGGCTGTGCCCCAGGCATATTACAACATGAAAGAAGGAGTGAAAAAGATAGCAACCGAAACGGGAGCCGGTCAATGGGGAAGCGCTTTAGCATTTGCGTGCGAAAAGTTCGGAATAGAATTGGAAGTTTATATGGTTAAAGTAAGTTATGAACAAAAACCATTTAGAAAACTGCTTATGAATACTTGGGGCGCGGAAGTGTTTTCCTCACCTTCGGATAGAACAGAATCGGGAAGGAATATTTTAGCAGAAAACCCTAACTCTCCTGGAAGCCTCGGCATTGCTATCTCTGAAGCGGTAGAGCGCGCCGCAATAAGCGGTGGAACAAAAAAGTACTCCTTAGGCAGTGTCCTTAATCATGTGCTTATGCATCAAACTGTAATTGGTCTGGAAGCCATTAAACAGATGGAAAAAGCAGGCGCATTTCCCGATATAGTGATAGCACCATTAGGAGGCGGGTCTAATTTTGCAGGGCTCTCATTTCCATTTTTACAACAGAAAATTAAAAACGGCAAAAACATTAGGTGTATTGCAGTCGAACCGGCTTCCTGCCCAAAATTGACCAAAGGCGAATTCCGCTACGACTTCGGTGATACCGCAGGTTTAACGCCGCTTTTGCCAATGTATACACTCGGGCATTCATTTGTTCCGGAATCAATACATGCGGGGGGTTTAAGATATCATGGCGCGAGCGTGCTTGTAAGTCAATTGCTTAAGGATGGTTTGGTTGAAGCAAGTGCAATACATCAATTGGAATGTTTTAAAGCTGGAGTCCTGTTCACAAATACAGAAGGGATATTGCCTGCACCTGAAGCAACACATGGAATTGCTCAAGTAATTCGCGAAGCAAACAAAGCCAAAGAAGAAGGCAAAGAAAAAACAATTCTATTTAATTTATGCGGACATGGATATTTGGATATGTCAGCATATCAAGATTATTATGATGGCAAGTTGGTTGATCACGAATTGACTCATGAAGAATTACATTCTGGATTGAAAGTTCTTGAAACACCCACTATCGATTGATAACAACTTTATAAAAGATGACATCTTTATTAAAGATGTCATCTTGAATTAAAACCTACATTTTTAAAACAGATGTAACTTTTTCCGCCGCTTCTTTGAGGTTCATTGCCACCTCAAATGCTAATCCGGATTTGTTTAATAACACGCCGGCTTCTTCGGCATTTGTGCCTTCTAATCTAACCACAACAGGAACCGTAACATCAATTTCTTTTACTGCGTCTATAACGCCTTGTGCAACCCTATCGCAACGGACAATTCCGCCAAAGATATTTATAAGAATTGCTTTTACGTTTTTATCGGAAAGAATTATTTGAAATCCGCTTTTAACAGTTTCTTTATTTGCGCCGCCGCCAACGTCTAAAAAGTTAGCTGGTTCACCGCCGGCAAGTTTTATTATATCCATTGTCGCCATCGCCAAACCGGCGCCATTTACCATGCAGCCAACATTTCCGTCTAGTTTAATATAATTCAGATTATATTTGGAGGCTTCAACTTCCAACGAATCTTCTTCCGATAAATCCCTGAAAGCAGATATAACTGGCTGTCTATACAAAGCGTTATCATCAATGTTTATTTTAGCGTCGAGAGCTATAACCTCGTCCTGATTTGTAATAACTAGAGGATTGATTTCAAGTAAGGAAGAGTCGGTTTCTTCGTAAGCTTTGTATAGTTTTTGAATAAACTTAACAAAACTTTTAAATGCCGTGCCTTCAAGCCCCAATCCAAAAGCTAAATTTCTCGCCTGAAAAGCCTGAAGCCCAACTGCTGGATCAACCCATTCTTTAATAATTTTTTCTGGTGTTTCTTCCGCTACTTTTTCAATTTCAACACCGCCTTCAGTTGAGGCCATAATTACGTTTTTGGACACGCTTCTATCGAGAAGTATTCCGAGATACAATTCTTTTTTATAGTCCAATCCTTCGGCAATAAAAAGTGTTTTAACAATTTTGCCTTCAGGACCGGTTTGATGTGTAACAAGCAAATTGCCAAGCATCTTTTCAGCAAAAGTTTTTGCTTTTTCTAATGAGGTCGTAAATTTTACTCCGCCTTCAAGTATTAATTCTTCCCTGTTTTTAGGATTATATAATTTCCCTTTTCCGCGACCACCAGCGTGAATTTGTGATTTAACCACATACTGATTTACACCACGACTTTGTAATTTTTTTATAGCCGCATCAAATTGCGATATTTTTTTTATAGCGATACCGTCTTGAATTGCCACATCATAACTCTTCAAAATTTCCTTAGCTTGATATTCGTGTATTTTCATTTTTGCCTTCAAGTTTTCTTAATAGAATAAACAAATTTATTAACAATTTATTTTTAATAGAAGTGGAATTTAGAATAATTTGAAATCAATAGATCTATTGCCTTAGAATATTCCCTTTTTTTTGTAGAGAGATCACCAATATTTTTTAGAATAACCTTTAACTTATAATTCTCCTAAGGAATATTCTTTAATAGGATCAGTTTAAGATAAGATTGTTTTTAACAAAACAAAGTGGAATTAACTTTTTAATTGCAATGAAATTTAAAATAAATTACTTTTAATTAGCTTTTCCTATCGCAAAAAAACAATCAAAAAAAGGAGTGCTTCATGAGAACAATAAATTTGCTTTTTCTGGTATTATGTTTTGCTGTAGTTACACTAGTTGCTCAAGATCAACCCAATCAGGATGAGTCACAAAAAGCCTGGATGGAATATATGGCTCCGGGATGGGCGCATGAGCACCTTGCAAAAGGAGTCGGCGAGTGGACATACGAACAAAAATTTTGGTCGGCTCCAGAAACAGATCCACAGATAACTTCAGGTACCGCAGTTGGTGAAATGATAATGGGAGGAAGATATTTAAAATCAAAACACACTGGAACTGCATGGGGTATGCCATTTGAAGGCATGAGTATAGAAGGATACGATAATGCCACGCAAGAATTTATGATGATCTGGATAGACAACCTCGGTACAGGATTTGCAAACGCAAAAGGATCTTTCGATAAAGAGAATAATCAAATAATATATATGGGAACAATGATTGATCCAATTAAGAAAAAAGAAATAGATTTTAAACAGGTTGCAAAAGTAGTTGATAACAACACTTCAATGTTCGAAATGTTTATGAATGACCCAAGTGGAAATGAATTTAAAGTTATGGAAGCAGTTATGAAGAAAAAACCGTAAAAATTAATACGACTATTAATATTAAGCTTATTATAAAATAAAAAACCCGGTGACTTTAAAGCACCGGGTTTTTTTAATTAAAACCTAACAATTATTCTTCACCCATAAAAGGATATCGCCAATCTTTGGGCGGAACAAATGTTTCTTTGATAGTTCGCGCAGTCATCCAACGCATAATATTCATCGCACTGCCGGCTTTATCGTTTGTACCCGAGGCACGACCTCCGCCAAATGGCTGCTGTCCCACTACTGCGGCCGTTGGTTTATCGTTTATATAAAAATTACCCGCGGTATTTTTTAACTTGTCCGACATTTTTACAAGCACAGCTCTGTCCTGAGCCCAAATAGCGCCTGTTAAAGCGTATGGGGATGTAGTGTCACACAGGTCTAATGCTTCGTCAAATTTTTCATCATCATAAACATATATAGTTAAAACCGGTCCGAAAATTTCCTCTTCCATAGTTTTAAATTTCGGATTGGTTGTAACAATAGTTGTGGGCTCAATAAAATAACCTTTGGAATCATCGTAATTACCGCCGGTAATAAATTCAGCGTCAGCCGCTTCTTTTGCAAAATCAATATATTCTGTAATAGATTTGAACGCGGCTTCGTCAATAACGGCAGACATAAAGTTCGTAAAATCCTGAACATCGCCCATTTTTATTTTATTAACTTCTGCAACGTATTTCTCCTTAAATTCTGCCCAGATAGATTTAGGCACATACATTCGAGAAGCAGCAGAACATTTTTGTCCCTGATACTCGAAGGCTCCCCGCAGGGCTGCAACGGCAAGCGCATCCACATCAGCTGAGTTGTGAGCGAAGATAAAATCTTTTCCGCCGGTCTCACCCACAATTCTAGGATAATATTTCATATGTTTCAAATTATCCGCGATAGTTTTCCACATATTTTGAAAAACAGAAGTGCTTCCTGTAAAATGAATTCCGGCAAGATGTTCGCTTGCCATTACGGGGTTTCCAACCTGACCGCCGGAGCCGGGGATGTAATTAATAACTCCTTTGGGCAATCCGGCTTCTTCAAATAATTTCATTAAAAAATATCCTGAATAAACCGAGCTTGAGGCCGGTTTCCAAAGAGAAACGTTGCCTACAATTGCGGGCGCCGTTGGTAAATTGCCAGCGATAGATGTAAAATTGAAAGGAGTTACTGCGAATACAAATCCTTCAAGTGGTCTGTATTCAACACGGTTCCACATTCCTGCAGGTGAGTATGGCTGATCAGACATCAATTGAGTCATATAGTAAGCATTAAATCTCCAGAAATCTATAAGTTCGCAAGCGCTGTCTATTTCCGCCTGATATGCTGTTTTAGATTGCCCGAGCATTGTAGCGGCGTTTAACGTTGATCGCCATGGCCCGGCTAACAAATCTGCCATTTTTAAAAATATTGCGACTCTATGTTCCCAAGGCATTTCCGACCATTCTTTTCTGGCTTCAATGGCGGCTTCAATAGCCATATCAACTTCTTTTTTACCAGCTTTATGATAAACGCCTAAAACGTGTTTTTTATCATGTGGAATTACAATTTCTGCAGTATTACCGGTTTTAATTTCTTCTCCACCAATAATTAGCGGTATTTCTATTTTCTGGGATTTTAACTCGGCAATTTTCTTCTTAAGTTCTTCTTTTTCCGAACTTCCAGGAGCATACGATTTTATCGGTTCGTTAATAGGCAGCGGAACCTTAAAATAAGCATTAGACATTCTTAAACCTCCATTCTCTTATATTTCTACCACAGATGTTATTCAACTATGGTTTAGCACCCCGTTTTGCGGTATGCTTTCAAAGAATTAATAAATTTTTATTAAAAAATTCATAAGTAAAATTACCACATAGAGCCAGTAAAACCAATAAAAATCGGCTTTTATCCAAAAATTGGAATTATAATTCAATAGGGGAGCTTAATATTAAAATAAGTTTGGGTTTCGGAAAAAATTAAGTTAACATTTTACGAAGCGCAATAAAATAATTTCCAAGATTCAGTGTTCACTTGCGGTATTAAAACTAAATGTTTTGTTTTACTTTTGACCGGACATAATTATACGCAGAAGATTTTTTGCCGGTTCGGTAATAACTTGTATTGTTTCCGCCGGACATGTTCTGGTTTTTAACAGATCATATCCCGCTTTTTTCAAAAGCTTCTCAATTTCAGAAAGGTTAAATTCCTTTCCTTCAAAAACAAGTTTATTATTTTCTTTGTCGATTAAATATTTTAGCATATAGAATTATTAATGACTTAAATTTTTTCCCACTCAAATTCAATCCTGGCGGTTACAGCCCCATTACATTCAATTTCAGTAGTTGTCAGCTTAAAGTTTTTCACTTGTTCAGCTTTCGTTTTTACAGTAATCATGTCGTCTACGTTTGTTTCTTTCAAATAATTAACAAAAAACGAGCTTAAGCGATAATTTTTTTGTAAATCCAACGGCATTACTTCAAGAGCCCATGAAATGTATTCAGAATTATTGACATGTCCGTTAGTATCAATTTCACTCAAACGTACTCGGAATTGTTTTTCGTAATCTGTTCGGTCTACAGGTTTAATTTCTTTTAATTTTGTAAATGTTTTCATATCAGTGCGGCTGGGATTGTATTTGTCGAACATTTCCTGGGAAATTTTTATAGGGCGCCGGGTTTGTAGATTAACAAAAATCCAAAGTGTGTTTGCCGTAATTATTTCTTCCCCTTGCGAGTCATGAATAATATACTCCCGGTTGGCGTAAAATCCACTGAACGCTTTGGGAATGGTGGTTACTTTAATTTCATCTCGAAACTTAGGTAGTTTATTTATTCGCACCGACCAGCGGGTTAACATCCATCCTACTTTGTTGGTATTATAATACTCAATTCCAACGCCCAAATCATCGCTCTGATGAACGGCAATGTCCTCAAATATTCTTATAATACTGTAAACAGAGGCTGTTAGACTTGTATCACAATTGTAGTAACGAATATTATAATTCTTTGAATACTGCATAGCTATAGTTTGTTTTAAATTGGAAAGTAATATATAAAACTTAGCGGTCAGGATGAAAGAATCATAAATCGAGATTCTCCGCGAACAACAATTCATAATTTGTATTATGTACGCTGGAGCACCAAAACTCAATTGTTGCAGATGTAAATCCGGGATAATAAAATTTATATATATCGGAATAATTACAAATACACCTGCAATTTGCTAAAGCATCAAAAAGAAAAATCTGAATTTTCTCGCTGTTAACAGCTACACTGTCAATAAAATCGGGGCAGCAGTTGGCGGTAAAATTAATTTTTAGTAAAAGAGTATCGTTTTCGTAATTAAAATACTCAAGTGATCCTTTGTCATTAATTTTATGCAATCCCTGGCAGCCGGAATGTGATGCCGTTAAAAACTCTGGCTTGGTATCAAGAGTATTTACTAGGCCGTTATCAGTAGAACAGTTCACCATAAAAAACGAAAAGGACATAATTGAAAAAATTATTAGTATCAGGGGTTTCATTTTTTACCAAAACAGTTTTCGAAAATAAGCCCTAAATTTAATTATTCAAATTGGAAATTCAGTAAAAACAAAACAATATAAAAATTTATGAACCTGAAGTGAGGAACTGTAAATAAGCTGATATTTGTCCTCGGTGATGAATTTCATGATCAACATTTCCACACATAATCATAAACCACAAGTTAACTTCTTTTTGGAATCGGTCGTCGTAGATGGTTTTATCGTAATCCCAGTAATTAAGATTTTTAACGGCGAGTATTTTGCTCTGCAGAATGTTTTCGAGTTCTTGTAATAGATTGGAATACTGTTTGCGCGAGGTAATAGTTATTACGTTAGCAGCTCCGTTAATAGATTTAATCTCAGGAGATTTAATTTTTTTTATTGTCCATTTGTCAGATTCAATTAAATGATGTGCAATATCAGCAATGCTCATTTTGCCTTCCGAAATCCGCCAATTCTCTTTCCCTTCGGGGATGGCATAAAATCTTTTAAGCGAAGATAAGCGCACCTCATTAAAAAGGGAAATTATGTTTTCGGCTGATTTATTCATAATATATTTAATTGATACCTGACAAATAGACGTATTCGAAAACTTTACATTTTCTCAACAGGAACAAATGTTATATTTAGAGGAAACGAAACCGTTAAATTTTCCTCAGAGCTTATTTTTATATTTTGAACATCGAACAACAATTCAAATTTTTGAATATCGCTTTTTTCGTTGCTTGTGCCCCTTAAAGACAAAATTACAGTTTTATTTGCGTACAGAGTTATTTCGTCGTTAAAACTCAGTTCCTCAAATTTGTTTTTACTTACTAACTTATAATCAATATCAGAATCATTTTTAAACATAATATTAACAGACCGTTTTCCATTAATAACTAAGTCGGTTTTGTTGATTGAAACAGATTTATTGAAAATTTGCCTCACAAATTCTTCTTTTCCAAAAAGAGAATTAGTGGCATAAGCCGCGGTTCTTCCGGCGAACAGAGCTTCTTTAATTGAGGCTTCAGTTTTTTCTTTGGCAAAAACAAGTGTCACTGGTCTAAAATCATGGTCGTGTATTTCCCAAAACATTTGAACAGGATCATGAACGTCGGTATTGCAAAGTATAGTAAGGTTTTTATCCAAACACCACTGAAACACCTCTGGATAATAATCGCGCTCGTTAACGACCTCAATTCCATTTAGCATGTTATTTTTCAGCAGCCAGGTATGCTCTTCGTACCATTTTGATATTCCATCCGGTTGTTGCGACTTCCAACCCGGGTGATTCCAGAAAATAAATGCATCCTGCTTTTTGGCTTCTTTAAAAGCGTCTCTCCAATCATCCTGAATTAGTTTAGAGGCGTCGGTTAAAAAAATTGCGTTGCAGTGCCCTGGAGGCATTCCCCGTGTAATTTCACTTCCTTTAATTACAATTATATCAAGTTTGTCGCCTGCAGGTTTTGCGATTTCATAAGGTCTATTAAAATTAATATTGATATCATCTTTATGCGGCGTATACTCAATATGATCAGTTAACGCTATAGCATCCAGCCCTTGTCTCCACGCTTCTTCAGGCCTAATTGACGGCCACACCAATCCATCGGAAAAAACAGTGTGCATGTGGAAATCGCATTTTAGAGTTTTATAATCCATAATGTCTGGAATGTTAATTTCTGTTCGGGCTCTGGTTTGAGCAGAGAGTGAATAGTTAATTAATATCAAAAACAGGGCGAAAGCAATAAAATTTTTATTCATAAATCACCGTGAAATTAAATGTGAGAAAAAAAGTATGACCCAGGCAGCACAGAAAAAATTGTTTATTAGATTATGTTAAAACAAAGCAGCCCAAATATAAAATGAGGCTAAAGTTAATTTGATTAAGGGACACATTTTAACTAAAAATTTGGAGTCTTTTGTAATTGAAAACATTGACCAAACAGCTAAAAAGATCAGAACTACACCGGCTAACAAATAAACGACGATTGAACCGGTTTTATTTGTGCCAGTAAAAAGAGTTACTCCCAAAGAAAGCAGACCGATAAAACTTATACCCAAGTTTTCTGCGGTAACTTCAAAATCCATTAGTAAACGACTTTCATTTGTACGTTCACTATAACTTCTTACAGCAGTATATGAAAAAAACACACGCATTAATCCCCAAAACAATAGGGATAACGACGCCGCATAAATTAAAAACTCGCTATTCATAGGCAGAGGACAGATTTAAAAATTATTATATTTGACTCATTCCCAATTTGAAACAAAAATAAGTGAAAGCAAAACAAAAAACAAGACCTTCGCCTCTTATACTTTTGCTTTTTAATAATTACAGAAGAAAAGCTGAATAAAATTTTAATATTCTTAAAGCCCTCAGAGTATTCCATCTGCTTGGTTTTCCAACTGTTTCCATTTCAAAAAAAACTTTTCCGGGATGTTTTTGCTGCAAATTCCAAGTGCCGTCGGAATTTTGTTTTTTTATAATTATCTGAAGAGCATCTCTCATACCGGTATTAAATGAGGTATTCGATAACGAAAAATAATCCATTGCCCGCAATACATCATAATACCAGCGAGGGGGAAACGAAAAACGGGTAAATTGTGATTTTATTACCTTCCCAGTTTTTTGTGATTTGAATAACTTATGCTGAAATAAAAATTCATGTCCTATTAACCTCGCGGAAGAAATTATCTTTTTATGCTTCGGGTAAGAGACTTCGTATTCGTATAACGCTTCAAGAGCGATAATTGTTGTATGAAATGAAGAGTGTGTTGCGCCAAGCGGCAGACGGCAATTCCAGCCGCCGTCATCCATTTGTTTTTCGAGCAGGTGATTTGCAAGTATGTGAACTTTTTCGGTGTTCAATTTAAAATAACTAAGAATCATAAGAACCATTCCGGTTACGCATGTTTCACTATAGTTTAACGATTTGAAAAAATTGATTCCACCATCGGGATAAAATCCCTTGTCAATTAATAATTCGTTTCCTTTTAATGCGGAGGGGTTTCCCGGAATTAGCCCCAAACGTTTAAGAAGTAAAAGAGTGTATGTGGTGGATGTCCATTTGGGATTATATAATCCATTAGCCCAGGTTCCATTTGTATCCTGCAAATCTAAAAGCGATTTACCCCAGCCAAATTTTGAAATTTTGTTTCTTTCTTCTTCAACTATATGAGCCGGTTTTTCTAACAAATATTTAAAAACCTGCCACCTGATTGAGGGGTCGCCTTCCAGCAGCCAGTTAACTATTTTATCATTTAATGAAAACAAAGGGAAATCTAAATTTTAGCATAAGATAAGAGTAAATTTTACATTCTTCCACAAAAATTTGGGTGTGAATAAAAACACAAAATCAAATAATAAAATTATTTAAAAGCAGATTAGAATAATTGTCCCTCCTATTTTTTTAACAACTTAAATGCATGCGACCACCTGTTTTCAAGGAATCCAGGAATACACCATAATATGCATAATGGTTCAATAGCTCTGGCCGATTCGGCCGAACCCAAATCTTCATACTCCCAGCCGAATAATTCCAGTATACCAATAACTTGTTTTTTAGAACCGATGTCATTGCCACATATAAACATAGTCGGCTTTATTGTTCCGAAATCCGGTTCCACCATAAAAGCGTTACCAACACAATTAAATGCTTTCACAAAAGAGATATCTGGAAAAGCGGATTGCAATTTTTCCATCAAAGATTCATTCAAATCAGTAAAAAACTTAAGCACACCGTTTGATGGAGGCAAATCGGCAATTGGATTTGTAGTATCAATTATTACTTTACCTTTGAGATTTTCGACACCAGCGGATAAAACCACCTGTTTTGCGGCAGATCCTTTTACCGCAAGAACAACAATATCACCAAAGCTGGCAGCGTCTGCAAAACTGCCTGTGCTTGCATTATCGCCCGCTTGTTTTTTCCATTCGTTAAGTTTCTGCAAATTACCGGTTCCTATTTTTACATTGTAACCGTGTTTAAGAAATCCATTTGCAAGAGTTGTTCCCACTATGCCAGAACCAAGTATTCCAACTTTCATTTATCCTCCGATTAAATAGTTTTTATTGGAGATCGTGTCTTTTAAAGATATAAAAGTTGTTTAAAATTCAAAATCGAATAATCAGTCTATTTTTATTTGTTAATTACCGAAAAAGATGAAATTGATTGTAGGCGGGTACATTAGTATTAATTTAAAAACAACGTAAACTTATAAAACCACATTAATTCGGAAGCGGATTGTTTAGATTAATTGTTTTACCAATTAAGAATAATAGACCCTCAGTTTAGATTAAACATATAAATTGGAGTATAATTAAACACTATATTAAAAACGAAACCAAAATAATGGTTCTTACAAATAGTAGTGCAAAATTTTATTTCTTTTCGGTTAAATGAAAACTAGTAATTGTATATTTGCACTACTATTTGTATAGAACCGAAAAACAGATTTACAATTTTTAACCGCATATGAAAATCAAAGGATCTGCGGAAATATTATTAAATAAATAGTTGTTCGGCAATTGATTCTTTAAAAATCCCCACCCGATTCCATACCATCATCCGATCCGTTTCGTTTCTCGGATTTATAATTATTAATATTAAATCTAAGATTTAACATAACAACACGAGATTCGCGGGACATTAAGCTATAATTATAAAAATCTTCAGACCGGTAAGTTTGCTCACGTTTCGAGGTACCGAACACGTCTCTAATCTGTAAAGTTGCCGAAAGTAATCTGTTGAAAAATTCCTGTTTAATGGCCAGATTCGAATTAACTGATCCCTCAACCCTTCCTTGTGAAGAGACAGAAGGACTATTGTAATTCAGATTAAACTGTATCTGAGTTGAGGCGAATAGTTTTATTGAATTATTAAATCTGACACCCCAATTAAAACTGCTTCTTTCATAAGAGTTGCCGTTTAATTTTCCCTCAATTCTGTAATCATAGAAATCACCCATCAAATTCACATTCCAATCAGTAAGAGGATCAAAATTAAAGAATAATTCTGTGCCCAAAGAAAAATCTTTACCGATATTCTCTACTGAATGTAAAGTTGTGGTAGCGTCAAAAACGGAACGGACTCTCTCAATTTTATTTTCAGTTATTCTATAATAGGTTTCAATACTAAAAAGATTTTTACCGAAATAACTTTGATATCCAAGTTCATAGGAGTCAATATATTCGGGCAATAAAGAGGGATTTCCGATTCTAACATTATAAGCGTCCATCCAGGTTTGGAATGGTTCTAATTCCCAGCCACGAGGACGATTAATGCGTCTGGTATAACTCGTCATAAACTGATGTTTTTCGAAGACTTTGTAAGAAAAATGGGCCGAAGGAAAATAATCCCACCTGTCTATGTTAAATTGTTGTCCGGATTTTAAAAGCTCAATATTCCTGTAAGTATATTCAGATCGAAAGCCGAATTGATAACCCAATTTATCCATGGTTCCCGAATACAATGAATATAAAGCATAGATATTTTTGTCATAATTTACGGAGTTGCTATAAAGCATATCTTTTATATAAGAACTCGAGATCAAATCATAATTATAAGCTCCTGTCTCCTCCTCAGAAATTTCAAGTTCTCCCTGATATCCAGCTTCAAATTTATCATCACCTCCAAGAGGCAGAGTATAGTCGAGTTTAGTCCGAATTTCTGTTTCAGGGCCTTTCTCTGTTGATTTCTGTCCGGAAGTAATTAAATCATTCTGCAATAACTCATTCATCGTCTCTTCGTCGGAAAAGCTGTAATCATAGTTTATTTCTGCTGTTAATTCATGTCCGGGAACGCCGAATTTTCTTGTGTAAGTAGTAAAAACGGAGTAGGAATCGCCCCCTCGTTTTCTTCGTGATCTGTTGTCATAATAATTTTTATCCGAGCTTAAGGAAGTCCATTCGCTATAACCCAAATTGGAATTCATGTTTCTGTTTCTGTTGTTAAATCTGCCTCCAAAAGCAGCTAAATCATTTTGACTTAAATTGTATGATACAGAACCTCTGAACCCGTAAGATTTCCTTCCTGAAGTCGAATTACCATCACTTTCTAAATAATTTGTTCCAGATGAAGTATTAGACCAGCTCTCATTTGTATTTGTCATATCATAAGTTCTGTTGTCAAAGTTTAAGCCGAAATTAGATTGGAAAGAATTTTGTTTATAATCGAAAAGCATTTCAGCGCCGTATTTATCGTTAAATCCGCCGTTTAAATCAAAAATTCCACTAATGCCACTATACTCGCTTTTTTTCATAACAATATTTATAATTCCGGCCGTTCCTTCGGGATTAAACTTTGCCGAAGGATTTGTCATAATTTCAATGTTTTCTATAGAACTGGAGGGTATTTGCTGCAGAGCTTCACTCCCCTGCACAGCGGAGGGACGTCCGTCTACTAACACAGTAAAATTGCCGCTACCCCTTAAACTTACATTTCCTTCAATATCCACCGTAACTGAAGGGACATTTTCCAACACATCCACAGCTGTTCCTGAAATTGATGTCAGCTGCTGACTCACATTTATAACTTTTTTGTCAATTTGATAAGAGATAGGTGCTCGTTGACCTTCAATTACTACATCATTTACATTATAAGCCTTAGCGGTTACACGAAAATCACCTAAATCTATTATTGGTCCGCGGTTAACTTCAAATTTATCCGTTAGTTTATCCTCGAATCCGATAAAAGATATTTTTAAATAATAAGATCCGCGTTTAACCCCTTCCAGCTTAAACCGACCCTCTGTATCGGCAACTGTGCCGTTAACCTGAGAGCTATCTGCGGAGTTAAATAAAACTACATTTGTGTATTCAAGAGGAACCGAAGTTTGTGCTTCAATAATTCTTCCAGAAAGAGTAATGCCTTGAAAATTTCCTCCGGACTGCGCAATAACCGGACTGCCGACGATTAAAGAAAGAAAAATAAATAAAAGAAATTTTTTCATAGTTGTTCTAACCAAACCTTTCTATAATAACAGATGATAAACGAATTTTTGGGATAAAAATAAGGTTCAAACATATAGACAAATAAAAATATTAAAAAGTTTAATTTGACACGTATTTTTGTTAAGAAACGGATAAAATAAATGTTTTTAACTGCTTCTTGCTCAATAAAAACGATCAAGTTGTTATAAAAGTTCAATTTTTATAAATAAAGGATTGTACTAAAAATAGGAGGAATCACGATTTATTAAAATGACACTTCAAACCAATTAAAACAATTCCGTTATTCCAGCCTTTTTCTGAATAGCAGCACACTGAATGTTAATACCGCCATTCCCATTGAAAAAAGAGCCAAAAGTTCCAGCCACAATTCACTAAAGCCGACTCCTTTAAGAATAACTCCCCTAATAATAGTCATAAAATATCGCAGAGGAACAACATAAGTTAACCATTGAATGAACTGTGGCATGTTTTCTATGGGGAAAGCAAATCCGGATAGGAAAATCATTGGCAACAGAACAACAAATATGGCGAGCATCATAGCCTGCTGCTGAGTGCGCGATAAAGTTGAGACAAGTATGCCGAATCCCAGAGTTGAAAGGGTGTATAAAAAAGCGCTGAAGAAAAGAAAAGTAAAGCTCCCGCGAGTATAAATTCCGAATATAAAAGTCATAGCGGTGAGTATAATTCCAACTACAACAAAACCTAAAATGGCGAAAGGAATTAGTTTTCCCAATATTAGTTGAAGAGGTTTTATTGGTGAAACAATAATCTGTTCCAGAGTGCCAATTTCTTTTTCCTTTACTATTGCCAAAGAAGTAAGTATTAGTGTAATAACGGATAAAAGAAGCCCAACAATAGCCGGCACCATAAACACACGTGTTTTTAATTCCGGATTATACCAGGCGCGTACTTCAGCTTCTATCGATCCAATGGGTGAAATTTTCTGACCGGTTTTATTCCTGTAATCCATAAGAATGTTGCGAGCAAATTTATTTGTTATACTCATTACATATCCCGCGGATATTGACGCTTTATTTCCGTCTGAGCCGTCAAATATAATCTGCAAAGGAGTTGTTCTGTTTCTGCCAATGTTTTTTTCGAATTCATTGGGTATAACAATACCAAGGGTCGCGGAACCATTTTCTAAGTGCGATTGAATATCATCATAATTGTCAACATAATCGACAATTTCAAAATAATTGCTGCTTGAAAATTTATTGATATACTCGCGGCTTGTTTGAGAATGATCCTGATCGAAAACAACTGCCGTTACATGTTCGATATCCATGTTAACAGCGTATCCTAAAAAGATCAGTTGAATAACGGGAGCCAGCAAAATAATACCAAACATTTTTGGATCGCGTTTGAATTGTTGAAATTCTTTTTTGATGATATGTAATATTGTATTCATTTTTTTTTGTTCTGGTTCTATCTGTTAAACTCTGTTTTCTTTTTGTTTATAATTGTAGCAAGTCCCAATAAAATGGAGCTGAATAAAATAAGATAAAGCAATTGAGTCCAAAAGGCTTCCAGTCCTGCGCCCCGTAAAATTATCGCTCGCAAAACAACAATAAAAAATTTGGCGGGAGTAATATTAGTTAAAATCTGAACCGCTATAGGCATGCTGTCTATAGGGAAAATAAAACCCGAAAGAATAACAGATGGCAGCAAAGAAACAAAGGTGGCAATTGTAAAAGCGACTTGTTGTGAGTCCGATATAACCGAGGCCAATATTCCCATGCTTGTGCAAGCAAACAAAAAAATTAAAGTACTCATAAATAAAAGCAAATAATTCCCTTTTACCACAACGCCAAACATAACATATCCGGCAAGTAAAATTAGCGAGGCGTTTATTAAAGCTACAATTAAATATGGCAGGGATTTACCAAGCAACAGCTCTATTGTAGTAATTGATGAAACATTAATCTGTTCTATGGTGCCTTTCTCTTTCTCTCGGACCAAAGTTAATGCCACTGTAATTACCGCGCTTACTATTAAAATTAGAGCGATCAATCCGGGTATTAAAAACTTAGTGGTTTCCAGATCGGGATTAAACCAGAAAATTGGCTGAAGATCAATCGGTATTTGCAGCGATTTTCCATAACGTGCGACAATTTGTTTTTGATATTTTAGATTAAACGTATAAGCGGCGGAATTAACATAATTTTGAATTATGCTGGCGCTGTTTCCATCGACACCGTCAATTAGAAATTGAATTATTGCGGGCTCTTTAGCGGAAAAGAAATTATGTGAAAAATCTTTTGGTAGAACAAGCACAACCTGAGCGTCTTTTTTATCTAGAGTCTGTTTTATATCTTCGTAATTACTTATGGTTTTTGTGACTTTAAAGTAACTGGAACTTGTAAGGGAGTTGATAAATTCACGTGAAATATCAGACCTCTCCTGATCATATACACCAAGCTGAATATTTTGAACGTCAAAGTTTACCGCATAACCAAATATCACCAGAAGCAAAACTGGAAAAGAAAATATAACAAACAACATTCTTGTATCGCGAATAAGCTGTTTCAATTCCTTCTTAGCAATAGCACGTAATCTCGAAATCATTTTTTATCCCGTTCCAGTAAATGAATAAATACATCTTCCAGGGTTGGCACTATTTTGTTAACGCGGCTAATTTTAATATCCTTATTACTTAACAGAACCGATTCAATTTGTTGCGTCGAATTGAAATTTTTATTTACACTGATGTGAATGTTGTTACCGAAAATTGATGTTTCTTCAACGAAGTTTTGAACTTCTAAAATTTCCAGCGCATCCACAACGTTACTGCACTCAATTTCGTATAAATCATTTTTTAAGTAGTTTGTTTTTAATTCTTTCGAAGATCCTTCCGCAATCAGTTTACCCGCATTGATTAATATTATATTGTTGCAGAATTCCGCTTCTTCCAAATAGTGGGTTGTAACAAACACTGTTATTCCATCAGAGGATAAATTGTGAATCAAATCCCAAAAATTCCTTCGCGAAATCGGGTCGACACCGCTTGTAGGCTCATCAAGGAACACTATTTTGGGCCTGTGTATAACGGCGGTTCCAAGCGCAAGCCGCTGTTTAATTCCGCCCGGCAACGAAGCAGTAAGTAAATTTTCTTTGCCATTTAAGTTAGCAATTTTAAGCACCCATTGTTTTCTTTCTAAAAGCCGGCTGCCATTCAAGCCATAAATCCCACCGAAAAAATTTATGTTTTCTTCAACTGTTAAATCATTATAAAGTGAAAATCTCTGAGACATATATCCGATATTCAGTTTAACTTTATTCGGTTCTTTTTTAATGCTGAATCCAGCCACCAAAGCATCTCCCTCGGTAGGGGAAAGGATGCCGCACAACATTTTAATTGTAGTGGTTTTACCCGCTCCGTTTGCACCCAGAAATCCGAAAATCTCTCCCTCTTTTACATCAAAGGAGATGCTGTCCACAGAAGTAAAATTTCCAAATCGTTTGGTCAAGTTATTTATTGTTATTGAGTTCATCATCTTCTAAAATGAATATGATTAATTTGCTTAGCATTATATGCGACTATCATAAAATTCCCAGTAATATGTTTCAATTAATAAATTTTTACAGCTGCAGACTTTTCTAGAGCGATTCTGGCCAATTCATAATCCACCAGAGAAGTTGAAAGATTGGTTTTAGCGTTATAAAGTTCGACTTCGGCGTCAATTAATTCCGTGCTGGTTGCGAGCTGCTGATTATATTTAACTTTGGTTATTCTGTAATTTTCTTCTGCGGATTCAACACCTAATTTTCCAACAGTTACTTTTTCGAGACTGCTTTTCATTTTTAGGTAGTTGCTGTGTACTTCCAGCTGAATGGCTTCTTTAATAAGCTCGGCATTTTTTTCTGTTTGAATCAGCATTTGTTCAGCTTGAGTTACTTTTGCCGAAGTGCTGCCCCAATCCCACAAATTCCACTGAAGCCCTACCCCGACATCCCAGGTATCGTTAAATATGTCCTCCGCGGGCATTATCCTTTGATTTGGACGGCTGTAGTAAAAATCGCCATAAGCAAAAATTTGAGGATACCACCCAGCATTGGAGGCAGTAACATTTTCTTTTCCAGCGTCGATTCTGAGATTAAGGGCTTTCAATTCATTTCTTTTAGAAAGGGCTTGGGAGAGAAGTTCTTTATATACCGGCAAACTTTCCATTACGCTAGGCTCGGTTGCTTTAATTTCCGTTTCAGAGTTTAGCGGTAATCCCAGCTCTTTGTTTAATATGTTTTGCGCAAGCAGAAGAGCGTTATCGGCATCAATTAAACTTAGTTGCAAATTGGCTATCCGGACTTTCAATTTAAGCAAATCACTTTGTGTCGCCAATCCTGATTTCACAAAATTTTCCGTATCGCGCAGGTGATTTTTTAATGAGTTCAAAGTTTCTCTGAGATTTCCTTCTCCTTGTTGTGCTTTATAATAGTTCCAAAACGTTTTATATATAGCAAAAGCTTTGTCATTCCTGGATTGATCGAATTCCAATTTATTGGCTTCAAAATTTGCCTTCGATGCAGAGCGCAAAGAAGATAGACGAAACCCTGTAAATAAAGGCTGTTTAACGCTTAATTTTAAATTATAGGCGTTCAGTATAGTTTCCTGAATCTGAATTGGTATGGGAGAAAAAGGAACAGTTACTCTAAACGGGGGCACATCACTCAACTTTGTATAACCGGCCTCCAGGGAAAGTCCAGGCAGCATTTGAGCTGTAATTTCACTCACCTGTGAATCGGATATTTTTAATTTAGCTTCTGATATCTCAATTTCTTTGCTGTTCTGCAGCCCGAGAGCAAGACATTCTTCTAATGTTATAACCCGTTTTTGTCCTAATAAAACCGTACTGATCAACAATACAAAAATGAATATTTTTTTCATTTAATTTACCTGTACTACTTTGTAATTCAATTTCCGACAGCTTAAATTCAGCTGACTTCTTTTATCTTATAAATAAATACATTTTCCAAAGAAGGAGTAATTATTCTTGTGTCAGCTATGATAATGTTATTTGATTTAAGGAGGTTCTCAATTTTCGAAAAATTATTTTGATAATCATTCAACATAATATCAATTCTATCGCCGAACATCTGAACGTCATACTCGGTTTCGGACTTGATCAAATTATAGGCCGCTTTTACGGGTGAGCATACAATCTCCACCACTTCTTTATTAATACTGTCCTTAATATTTCTAGGAGTATCTAATGCGATTATTTTTCCTTTATTCATCATCGCTACACGATTACACCGTTCAGCTTCATCAAGATACGGGGTAGTCATTAAAATTGTAATACCTTCTTTTAAAAGGTTTGAAAGTATTTTCCAGAAATCCCTTCGGGAAACCGGATCGACTCCTGTTGTTGGTTCATCCAAAAATAAAATTTTCGGTTTATGAATTAATGCTGCTGACAGGGCAAGTTTCTGCTTCATTCCGCCCGAAAGATTATCGGCTAAACGAGAGCGGAATTCCGTTAAGCGAGTAAATTTGAGTAGTTCATTGCGGCGGTCTTTATAATTCCGCACATTATGGATTTCTGCGAAAAACTCAAGATTTTCGTCAACTGTTAAATCACCGTACAAACTGAATTTTTGTGATAAATATCCGATGGATTTTTGAATTATGTTTCTCTGTTTTATAATATCACAGTCAAGCAGTTGAACATTTCCCGAGTCAAAACCGAGCAATCCGCAAAGTATACGAATAGTTGTTGTTTTGCCGGCACCGTCCGGACCGACCAATCCGAACAGTTCCCCCGATTTTAACGTCAGAGAAATTCCATCGACTGCTTTGATGGCGCCATACGATTTATGTAGATTTTGAATGTCGATTATAGAATTCATATTCATCAGAGAGGCAAAAACAAATAGTTTCCGAGCCTCAGTTCCTCTTCGTTTAATTTTTAATGTCTATTTTGGCGTCGGCGGGCATTCCAGCCTTTAGTTCGAAATTTGGATTTGGAATTTGAATTTTAACGGCAAAAACCAGCTTGGTTCTTTCATCTTTGGTTTGTATGTTTTTTGGTGTAAACTCAGCTTCCGGTGATATAAAAATCACTTTTCCTTCATATTTTATATCAGGATAAGAGTCTGTTGCAATTTCAGCTTTTTGGCCCAGTTTAACTTTGCCCAGATTTTTTTCTGAAACATAGACTGTTAATTTTCCCAAACTTAAATCTGTAATTTTCGCCAGAGAAGTCATTGGCGCGGCAAACTCTCCCATTTCAATAAAAGATTTCACTATCTGCCCATTAATTGGAGCTTTCACAAAACAGTCTCTAATAGTTTTATTAATTATCTCAACATTGGCCTCTGCCTGGTCTAAATGAGCTTTAGCGGCCTTAATTTCTTCCACGCGAGCAATTCTTTTTATTTTTTTTAGGTTTGCCACTGCAGAATTGTATTGAGCCAAAGAAATATTGAAACGCGCGGAGATATCGTCGTATTGTTTTTGTGTTATTGCCTGTTCTTCAAGCAGTTTCCTGAACCTGGAGTTATCGGCATCCGCCACATCCAGATTTGCTTTAGCCTGATTTACCATTTCTTCGGCTTGCTTTATATCTTCGCTTCTGGAACCTTTTTCCAACAATTGCAGCTGTGCTTCTGAAATATCTTTTAGTGCCAGGGCTTGTTTTAACTGCAATCTATAAGATTCGGAATCTATTATTAGGACTGTGTCGCCCGCTGATACAAGATCGCCTTCGTCTTTCACAATTTTTAATATTTCACCACCTGTTTTTGCGCTTATAATTACATCTTCCATTTCAATAGTTCCGGACTCCTCAATATAATTATCAGAATCCGAGTCGGAACAACCGACAAATAATAATACAGTAACCAAGAATGTCATTAAAAAATTTTTCATGGTTTTAATTCCATTTTTAATTGTTTATATACTTTTCTGCCTTGTTTAGTTAGTAAGCCTGTGAACAAATGGTCTAGTGTAATTTTAGCGGCTGTTTCAGCGGAGAAGCTGTTGTTCATTAGAAATTCCGGATTAATCACAGCGCGGATGGATGAAATAAAAATTACTAGAATAATAGGCGTGGGTTTATCTAAAAAATAACCCTCTTGTTTTCCTTGCTCAATAATTTTACTAAAATTTTCTCCGATTGCTTTGGTGCGAAATTCATCCACCTGTATCCATAAATGATAGTTATTTATCTTCAAATCATTCAGCCAGTTTTCAGAAAACTTTTTAGCGAGAGCAAAAAATATTTTACCAATAGCTGATAATTTTTCGATTGAATTTTGTTGTCCATCTGTAACTTCAACGAAAGATTTTTTAACTGAATCCAGCATTCCGAAAACGGATTCATGAACAAGATCCTGTTTTGCGGGAAAAATCTTATAGATGGTTTTTTTACTTATACGCATTTCTTTGGCGATATCGTCCATTGTAACATTAGAAATGCCGTTTGAAAGGAATTTTTCGCGGCTAAAATGAAGAATTTTGTCTTTTAGTATCATTGGAAACCATAAACGTTTTTCTGGTTTCCAATATACACCATGGAAACTATAAGCGCAAGTAAAGGTTTCCGGCGTTTATAATAATTAATGTAAAATTAAAAATTGAACTATTTTTTGTGCCCGACGTAACGAATTACAGAAGATTTTCCCTGATGAATTTTCCCTTCGGAAAGAGTAACAGTTTCTTTTGAGAATTTTATAATTTCGAGATCATTAAAATCTGTATAAATCTCTTCAAGCGAATACAATAAATCTAAAGTTTTTGGTCCGCCTGAATTATATTTTAACTGGTCTTTGTCATAAGCTTCCAGAATAATTCTTCCGTCTTTTTTTAGTGCTGAAATCACCATTGAGTGCAGTTTTTCGCGCAATGGCGCATCGACATGAATATAAATTAAAACTATTAGATCATAAGATTCGGGATCTAATTTCATATTCTCAAAATCAACTATGTTGTAATTAATACTCACATTGTTTTCACGTGCCCATTTAAGAGCCTTAATTTTCGCGTTTTCACTCCAATCATTCGCTTCAACTTGCCAGCCGATCTTTGCTGCGTATACAGAGTTTCTGCCCTCACCGTCGCCAATAAACAATGCTTTCATAGGAGTAATATTTTCCAACTCCGCTTTTAAAAATTCATTCGGTTCTTTACCATACATATATTCTTCATTGGCGAAACGTTGTTCCCATAGCTCTTTCATAAAGAATTCCAGGTATTTTTTAAAAATCAATTATTGTTTGTAAAAGTACCAATTATAAGATAATTTTGTCAATAAAACGATAGAAATGAGGATAAAATGAAATTCGCTAAAATCAAAAATTCAGATGAAAAAATTCAAATTGGAAAACTTGTCTGCGTTGGGCGCAATTACGCAGCTCACGCAAAAGAACTTGGAAATGAAATACCAACAGAGCCTATGTTGTTTCTTAAAACAACAACTTGTGTGATTGATTCCGGAGAAAATGTAATCCATCCCGAGTGGTCTGATAATTTACATCATGAGGTTGAATTGGTCTTGCTTATAGGAGAAACAATTAAAAACTCTGATAATGAATCTTCTGAACGAGCCATAATTGCCTACGCGGTAGGTCTGGATATGACATTACGGGATTTGCAAAATAAATTTCGCAGTGAGGGAAATCCATGGACTCTTGCGAAAGTATTTGACACATCAGCAGTTCTTAGCGAATTTGTTTCTAAGAAGGATTATCAATTTAAAGGCAGTGAACGCATTTGGATGAATATTGACGGAAAAATACAGCAGGAATCGACTTTAAATAATATGATTTTTTCTCCGGTTGAGCTTGTAAAATTTATATCCTCCCGAATGACTTTGGAAAAAGGGGATCTTATATTTACAGGAACTCCGGAAGGGGTTAGCAGAGTAGTAAAGGGAAATGTACTTGAAGGAGGAATTGACGGGATAGCCGGACTTAAAACGGAAATTAAATAAAATCATATGAGGTTGTATTTTACCGCAGCAGGCAAATTTTTAAGTAAAAACTATTTATTTGTTGTTAGATAGACACAAGCATCAAAAATATTTTTTTCGAAAAAACAACAAGTTGTTTAAATAAGACAAAATAGTATTTGAAAATAACGCCCATCCAGGTTATTTTAACTTTGTAAAATCATTCCACTCTTACTATTGGGAAATAACCAAATGTCCAGAATAATATTCAGAACAATTGCCACGTTATGTCTGTTAACAATAATTACATTCGCTCAAAATTCAAGCAAAAAATTAATTTCTATCGATATATCCGATGAAACAATTTCTGATAAAATTGAGTTGCTAAATCTTACTGTATTGCATCAATTCGAATCTGTTTTAATATCATCGGCAACGGAAAACGAAATATCGCTGATGAGCAAAAGGGGAATAAAATATAGCATAATAGACGAAACATATTCGGACAACAAATACTGCCTGTTAAAAAAAGACTTGCCATTTACTGCGCATCCACAAATTGTTTATGAAGTTGAAGATTATTTATTAATTAAAAATATTTCGTTGGAGAGGGCAGTTGAACTGAAAATTAACCCCGTGCCGCTAAAAGAAAAACAACATACCTTTAAAAGGCACGATAATAACATCACTTTATCAATATCAACAGATCTCGATTCGGTGATAACAAACTTAACAACACAAGTAAATACAGACAGCATAACATACTTTATACAAAGTTTACAGGATTTTAAAACGAGATATTGTTTATCCCCAAACAGAAAAAAAGTTGCTCTTTGGATAAAAGGGGAATTCGAGCGATTTGGTTTTGAGGATGTTGTGCTCGATTCATTTTATATTATAAATACATGGCAGTATGATGTTGTAGCAACGTTACATTCCGATTTAGAAACTGACAAAGTTATAGTGATTGGAGGACACCACGATAGTATCACAAGAAGCAATCCTTTAGTAAGCGCTCCGGGAGCTGATGATAACGCAAGCGGAACAACAGCGGTACTTGAAATAGCCCGTGTTTTAAAATCCGCAAATTATAAACCTAAAGTGAACCTGAAATTTGTAACATTTGCTGCGGAAGAACTTGGTTTGTACGGTGGATATTATTACGCGGAAAAAGCGAAAAAAGAGGGGATGAATATTCATTTAATGATAAACCATGATATGATAAGCTATTCTCCGTTGTCTGTTCCTTCAAGTAGAATTGACGTAAATTATTATTCAGGAAGTGAACATTTTGCAGGTATAGCCCAGAGCTGCATAACTAAATTTTCAAAGTGTATTCAACAATTAGGTCAAAGAAATAGCGCTGGATCGGATAGTTACGCCTTTTACAGTGAGGGTTTTGATGCGGTATATTTTGAAGAAAGTATTTTTACGCCAAATTATCATACAGATTTGGACTTAATAACAAACGCTAATATGTCCTATTGCACCGAAGTAATTAAAGCCTCATGCGCCACTATTATTACATCTTCATATTTTCCGGCAAAAATTAAAAATCTTTCTGTTAAAGATTTACCCGGAGGAACATCATTAAACGTGTCCTGGGAAAAATCTACGGATCAGCTTATTTCCGGTTATAATATTTATGTGGGAACAAAAAGCGGAACATATTATAAACAACTATTTACTGCCGAAAACTATATTGACGTAACAGATCTTCTGAATGGTACTCAATATTTTATTGGAGTAAGTGCAATAAATAAGGATGGATATGAAAGCAGTGTAGTTGAAAAATCGTATATCCCATTTAATTTTAAGCTGGATAAAGGGGTTCTTATTGTTGATGAAACCGGTGATGGAAACGGAACAATAATGAATCCGACTGACGATGAGGTTGATAAATTTTACTCCGAATTATTAAACGGATTTTTAATATCGGAATTGGACGCATCTAAAACCGCTAATTTGAATGTGTCAAATCTTGGAAATTATTCAACAGTTGTTTGGCATGGGGATGACACCCAAAATTTGACTATGCTGCAGAATATTCAGGAGGATGTTAAACGTTATTTAAATGCGGGCGGTAATCTGATTTATGTTGGATATCAACCAACAAAGGCTTTCAGTGGAAACACAATTTATCCATCACTGTTTTTCCCCGGAGATTTTTTGTATGATTATTTAAGTATTGAAAAAACAGACCATATCTTCGGATCCCGATTTAGCGGGGCCATTAAAGAGACTGGCCCGTACAACGATCTTTCAGTCGATTCAACAAAAACAAAATCCAGTACGGAATTTCAACTAAAAAATATTGAGAGCATTTCAGCCTCGGCTAACGGAAAAAATATTTATATATATGAAACAAAAGACGACACCACTTCATATCAGGGAAAAATGGCCGGTATGTCTGTCGGGGTAGAAAATTTAGGGAGTAAATTTAAAACGGTAGTAATCAGCTTTCCATTATATTACATCAACAAAGAAGAAGCTAAAGAATATATTAAAACTGTACTGACTGAAAAGTTAGGCGAAACTTATGTTGTTTCTGTAAAAGAAGATTCTTATCCGGTGAGTTATTCACTTTTCCAAAACTATCCTAATCCGTTTAACTCCATCTCAAACATAAAATATCAAATAACAAATACGGAAAATGTAAATTTAACCGTTTATGACGTATTAGGCAGTAAGGTAATTACACTTGTTAACAAACAACAATCACTCGGGAGCTATAACGCAACTTTTAACTCTGGTAATTTACCAAGCGGGGTATATTTTTATACACTTCAAACCGGTGGCTTTAGTCAGACTAAGAAAATGGTTATATTAAGATAAAATTAATATCACCGAAGTAACTTTTTGAAAAGATTTTATAAATATAAAGCCGCTATTTTGTTAGTGTTCCTTCTTTTTAACGGCATTAGTGCCCAGTCAGAGAACATCACATATATCTATACTCCAGTAGAAGGTAAAATAATAGGCGTTTGGCCTGGAAGCGGCATCGGGGTTGGCATAGAAGGAATGCGTGAACTGCGAAAAAAATACGGCTTTACAGGCCTATTTATCTATGACGATTGGGTTTCGGATACCGCGGATAAACAACACGAATGGGCCTCAACATTTGATGAAGAATTAAACGGGCCAATTTTCGAAAATAAATATATGCTAAAACCGATTACTGCCAAACATCAGTTGGAAATGTTGGTCAATAAACACGATGTCGGTTTTTATTATATAGACGAAGCTGTTGAACAGTCAAATTATAATATTGATGAAATCCAGTTTAGAACTTTTTATATAGATTCGGTGCGTCCAAAATCTTTATTTGTTATAAGCGGTTATAGGTCTATAAGGAACAACACATATAGAAATTTCGCGAGGGATAATCCAAATTTCCACGTAATGTATTCTGTCTACAGCAATTGGCAAGAATATTTTGGGATTTGGCTTTCTGTTGGGCCGGATCAGCGTGATAGCTGGACAGATATGCGTAACCGGTTTGGGGAGCAGTTTTCAATGACGTGGGTAAACGGTCGAGGGGATGAATATAACCAACTTTTTGCACACGCTAATAAACTTAATTTAATTGGAATGTGGCTATATGGCGGTTCCGGTTTAACATACTCCAGGATAAAAGAATTTTGTGAATCGGCGGTTACTTATGGATGGTTAAATAAATTATATATTCCCGATGTGGTAATTCCATTGTTACCGGAAAATTTAAGCAGAGTTAGTTTTAAAAATATTCACTTAACATGGCTAAATAAACCCGATACGCAAAATTATCATTTGCAAATTTTTGCCGACAGTTCATTAAATCAGATAATATTTGAAGACTCAACATTATCCGATACGTCAATTATCATTGAAGAGTTGTCAAAAAATTTAGAGTGCTACTGGCGCATAAGAGGAAAAAATTTGGCGGGCTACGGAGAATGGTCGACAGTAAGTTCCTTTATAACAGTTGATAGATTAATGGAAAGTCCCAAGTTATTATTTCCTACTAACAACTCTAAAAGCCAATTGTTTGATATTCAATTTGAATGGGAGTCTACACAGGACGCCTCAGAATATAATTTTCTTCTTTCAAAAAATTCTTTATTTAATACAATTGAAATTGATACTACATTAACACAAAATAGCTGCTTAATTAACTCTCTTGACGAAGGCGCCGAATACTTTTGGAAAGTAAAATCAATAGACGAATACTCTGAAAGCAATTATTCTAAAGCAAATGTATTTACAACCTTACTTAAACCTCCGATACTACTAAAGGCTGAAAAAGACTCAAATAAAATTATTCTTAACTGGGAAAATGAATCTTCGGCAAAAGACGGATTGATTATCGAAAAAAGAATAAATTACTCTGAGAATTATTTTGTTTTGGACAGTTTAATCTCGGGCGAACTTTCTTATATCGAGTCATTAGCTGCGACCGATATTGTAGTCGAATACATAATAAAAAATTTTAATGAATATACTGAATCGGCATACAGCAACATTGCAACTCTAAAATGTTTTCCAGTTGCTCCCAAATTGTTATTTCCGGCGGATTCTTCCTATGTGCAATTAAATGAGCTGGTTTTCCACTGGGATACTACCCACAATTCAATTAGCTACCATTTTCAAATTTCATTAAAATCGAATTTTTCTAGTATCTTTTTTGAAGATCCTATGCTAACTGCTAATTCTATATCAGTAAGTTCTTTGAAAAACAATCAAAATTATTACTGGCGAGTTCGAACAAAAAATTTGGCGGGATATAGCAATTGGTCCTTGCCTTATTTAGTTAAAACTGCCGAATTAGTAATAAAACCTGTTAATTTGGAATATCCGGTAAATAATAGTCTGCAAAATTCTGTGGAAATAATTTTCCAGTGGAGCCCTGCCGCGGATCTTAGATATTATTCCTATCAAGTAAGTTTGGATTCTTTGTTCGAAAATAACATGGTTGCTAATGAGAAAGTTTACACCGAAAAATATTCTCTTGGCAGTCTAGAAGAGGGCGTAAAATATTTCTGGAGAGTTAAAGCTGTTGGAAATAATACAAATGCCGAATTTTCGGAAATCTGGAGTTTTACAACGAAGCTTTTTCCACCTTTAGATCTTAGAGGCGAGAAGTTAGCAAACGATAAGGTTCAACTATTTTGGAAAGATAGTTCTAATAATGAAGAGGGTTATATAATTGAGAAAAAAACAGATTTTGAAAATTTTAAAATTATCGATTCCTTGTCTGCAAACATAAATAATTACACAGATACGCTGTTGGAAAATGAAATTATTAACATTTATAGGGTGAAATGTTTTAACTCGATCATTGCCTCGGATTATAGCAACGAAACTACAATTAGTTTTTTACCCTCTGTTCCCAACCTGATTTTACCGCCGGACTCCATGATTGTTTATCCAAAACAATTTTTACTTCAATGGGACAGCGCTAAATACGCGTCAATGTATAAAATTCAAGTTTCTGAAGAAGCGGAATTTGATTTTATACTCTTCGAAGACTCTACAGTTGTAAATACGATAAGAATAGACCTTAACTTCAACAGAAAATTTTTCTGGCGCATTAAAAGCCTAAATCCAGCTGGTGAAAGCGAATGGTCGACGGTTGGTCTGTTTTTTACAATGCAGGAAAAGCTAGATGCGCCGACACAACTAATCCCGGCAAACAATAGTTTCGGGATAACGCTTATGCCGGAGTTTGAATGGGAAAAAATAGAATTGGCGACTAAATATATTTTTCAATTAACAGCAGATACTTTATTCGATAAAAAAATTATTGCTGATACTTTAAGTGAAAAGTTTTATAAACATAACTCAAAACTTTCTGAGGGGAGTAAATACTTTTGGCGCGTTAGTGCTGTAAATCAATTTATAAACAGTCCCTACTCCGACATAAATAATTTTGTAACAATGTTATATAATCCCGATAGTCTTGAAGCGAAACAAAACAAAGACAATGTAATTTTAACTTGGAAAGATTATTCCAACAACGAAAATGGATTTGTAATTGAGAAGCAATATAGCCAGCAAAATTATGTCCCGATTGATACCACTAAACCAAACATAACAGTCTATTTAGATTCTCTCAATACGGGTGTGCAAGAAATTAAGTATCGCGTTTATTGTTTTACTCAATTCATAAATTCTGGTTATAGTAATGAGACTGTAGTTCAATATATAACTTATCTTAATGATGAAAATATTCCCGAGAATTTTTCCCTTTCACAGAATTATCCTAATCCGTTTAATCCGACAACTACAATCGAGTATTACATTCCAACTTTTATTGGGAATAACAATAACTCTTCCGGTATAAATGTAAAACTTATTTTATACGACGCTTTGGGGCGTGAGATAACGACACTTGTAAACGAACTAAAATTGCCTGGAAAACATAAAGTAAAATTTAACGCTGAATCTTTCCCGAGCGGCGTTTATTTTTATAAAATAATCGCCAACAATTATTCTGATATAAAAAAATTGATTTTAGTGAAATAAAAAACTATAAAACACTCAGAAAATTCATTTTCACTAAGCATTATTCTATATTTGATTTTTAATAAAACGGATTTTTTCCGGCGTTAATTAATTTGATAAACAGCAATAAGTTCGATTTGGGAAATATAATGTTTCGTTTAAATTCTGATAGCAATAAATCCGTTAACAAAAGAGTCATATCATTTTTTATAATTATAATTTTTGTCTTTACACATACCGAGGCCCAGGAGAATTATTTTTATACTAATAAACCTTACGGCAGTGAAGCATTATTCAACCCGATAAGCCTAATTTTTAACGGCGGTTACGATGTGTTTCAGCTCCAGTCAATATCTGATCGTATAGGGGATCACGAATACAATAAAATGATAAAGGTTGTTTTTCGTAACCTTGGTGATCCTATTGGAAATATTAAGGAATATGGCGTTTGGCATTTTATTAGAGGGGAAATACTTCCATTAAGTTGGGAAAAAGGGAATATGCAGTGGATACCTAATTACCAGCAGCATTTAATTGGAGGTGGAATGCTCTATACTTCAATGAAAGAGTGGTACAAAGAACACAATTTTCCAGAGCCGTGGTTATTTTCTTTTGTTACAATTATGACACAGCATTTGGTTAACGAAGTTTTAGAATCGGGACCTAACGAAGGATACAGCGTTGATGAAGTATCAGATATTTATATTTTCGATCTCGGCGGAATAGTTCTTTTTAGTTTCGATTCAGTAAATGAATTTTTTAGCAAAAAATTAAATCTTGCGGACTGGTCGCTTCAAGCGACAGTTACAATGCCGAACGGTAAAATTAACGCGGGGCAGTATTTTTCGATGAAATGGAAACCACCATTCTCAGAAGAGTATTCCCTTTTTTACAGATATGGTATGGGGGCTTTATTCGGAGTCTCCAAAAAAATTAACTTTGAAGATAATTTGTCCCTAGGGCTCGGTTTTAAAACAAAACATCTCGTGGATTTGAACAGTAATTACAGGCAGCGTACTATTGAAACGGGCTGGCACGCGGGTGTGTTTTATGATCGAAATAATTCTTTGCTGGCATCTTTGGTTTTTAGCGGAGTTAAAGAGTACTTCTGCATGGCGGATGTTTACCCGGGTATTATTAAAATAGGGGATTTTTCACCCGGAGTTTGGGGTGTTTTCGGCAGGGATGGAAATATGACATTAGGTTTTACAACAAGATATATTTTTAGCATTGGATACGAAATGAACTATTGATGTTATCAAACTAATTGACCTTTACATCCTCTTTGATAATAGACGATTTTAATATTTTTGTAATTGTTGCGCCCATTAAATAGATTGACAGGCGCGATTATTTTAAATTCTGTTATACTATTCTATCTCAAATAAAATAAAGAATAATTCCATGTCAAAACAAAAAAGCAAAGTTACTTCCAAGCCCTTGGCCAAACAAAGTTTTTTCGATAAAATTGAAAAAAAGTACACTTATATAATAGCTGTGGCCATTATTTTGATTCCTCTTATTTATACGTTTTCGCCTTACTTATTCCAAAATCTCCGCCCTATCGGTACAGACATAGTCGCTTCACAAGGAGAGACTAATCTTTACTTAAAGTGGAGCGAACAAACAGGTGAACGAGCGTTATGGAATCCTAATATTTTCAGTGGTATGCCGGCGTATCAACGTGTAACACCTCAAATACTCCACTTCGATTCTTTGATTTGGATATTGGATAAATTCAGTTATTGGGCGTTTTGGTATTTTCTGGTCGGCGCTATTGGTATGTTTTTTCTTTTAGTTTATAAAGAAATTCCCTGGCAGTTTTCTGTTATTGTCGCCATAGCGTTTATACTGTTGCCCGACTGGCAGGCTCATTTGGGGGACGGACATTTCACAAAATTACGCGCCATAATGGTTTTGCCATGGCTTATGCTAACCTTCAATTATTTCTTCGACAAAAACAACTGGTTTGGAGCCGCCGCGTTTTCATTTATGTTTGCCTGGATGTTCAGAACTCAACATTTTCAAATTGTATTTTACGCTATACTATTACTCTTTATTTTATTTATTTATCCTTTTGTAAAACTTTTTATAGAGAAAGAATATAAAAGAGTTTTTGGTCTTTCCATTAAATTTGTTGCGGCAATAATTCTTACAGTTGTCACGGCGGCTCAGCCATTCTTAAGTATGAATGAATATTCTCCATTTTCTACCAGAGGCGGTAATCCGTTAAAAATTGGAAATGAATATAAAACAGCTGTGGAAACGGGAGGTGTGGATTTAGTATACGCGACCCGATGGTCGCTGGCACCTGCGGAAATTATGGACTTTTTTGTTCAGCGGCTTCACGGCGGATTATCAAGTGAAATTTATGACGGTGAAAGATATTCACAATACAAAGGTCAGCAAATACCGGGTTACTGGGGAGAAAAACCATTTTCAGGCAACTATGCATATTTTGGTATGATATTATTTGTTTTTGCCGTTCTTGGAATAACAAAAAATTATAAAGATTCTTTTGTGCTCTCACTTGGTGTATTTGTTTTGTTCTCGTTGTTATTAGCTTTTGGCCGGCATATTATGTGGTTTTACGAATTGTTTTATTATTACGTTCCCTACTTTTCAAAATTCCGCGCACCGGCTATGTTTGCTAACATTACATTTATTGCTCTTTTAATACTTTCCGGTTATGGACTAAAATCGCTGCTTAAAATGAAACATCCGGAAGATACTAAATTACTTGTTTCTATCTTGGGTTCGGCAATTTTATTTGTCGGGGCCATTCTATTATTCAAAGATTCGTTCGCATATATGACTCCTGCGGAAACCGGTCAATATAGCTCTGAAACCCTTGATGTGCTAAAAGATATGCGAAAAGAATTTTTGACGGCTGATACCACCAAACTATTATTAATAATGGTTACTTTAGCCGCGGCCACATTGGGCATATTTTTCAGGAAAATTAAAAAAGATGTATTTGCCGTAATTATACTGGTTTTGGTAGTAGTAGAACTATTCCCGGCAAACAGAAAAGCATTTGAAAAAATTAATCTTGATAATGAAGCTCATGTGGAAGAAACAGTATTTCAGGAAAACGAATTAACTACATATTTGAAAGGCAAAAGCGAAACAGAGCGTTTGCTGGTGCTCGGCTCTGAGTTCACGAGCAACCATTATTCCTATTTTCATCCTACAATCAACGGCTACAGCGCCATTAAAATGCAGAGTATGCAGGATATTGTTGAACACGTGTTATATAACGCAAACACGAAGGAAAAAATCAATTGGAATGTTATAAACATGCTCAATGGAAAATATATAATTTTGGAAGGAATATTAGAGAAGGATTTCCTTATAAGGAGCGCTTCTTCGCCGGCTATAAAACAAATTTTATATGAAAATACAAACGTACTGCCAAAAGCGTGGTTGGTAACTAATATTAAACAATTGAACACGTCTGAAGATATAGCATTTTATATGAATGATTCTACTTTTAATCCCGCAAAAGAAGCGTTGTTGTTAAATAAGGATAGCCTTAAAAAAACAAATTACAGCGGTATCGGATCTGTAACTGTTGAAGAATATAGTCCCAACAGAATAAAAATTAATACGGAGTCAGAAGAACCTCAATTTATGGTGCTTTCTGAACTTTATTATCCAGCAGGCTGGAAAACATTTGTAAACAATTCAGAAGTTGAGATTCATAGAACAAATCATTTGCTTCGGGGAATTGAAATTCCGGCCGGGAACAACAAAGTTGAATTTGTGTTTGAACCGACAACATATTATACGGCCACAACAATGTCATGGGTGGGAAACTTTGGTACTTTGTTGCTCATTTTAGTTTTTGGTTATTTTACATTTATTAAGAGAAGTGACGAAAGTTAATAACGGGGATTTGATAATTATGAATATAGGAATGATACTCGATAATGAATTTACAGGCGATCTTCGGGTTGAAAATGAAGTGCAGGCTTTACAATCCGCCGGATATAATGTATTTGTTTTATGTCTGAATTTCGGAACTAAACCGGAAAGGGAAACCTATTGCGGTGCGAGCATTATTAGAATAAATAAATCGAAAAAAACCATTAAAAAACTTAGAGCGCTCACCAATACAATCTTCAATTTTTATCCTTACTTCTGGGCGAAACATATAAGAGAATTTGTAGATGAGTTTAAAATTGATGTATTGCATGTTCATGACCTGTATATGTTCGGATCCGCATTTATTTATAATAAAAGAGCGGTTAAAAAACTTAATATTGTCGGGGATCTGCATGAAAATTATGTGGAAGGATTAAAACATTACAGATTCTCAACAACTTTCCCTGGTAACTTTTTAATTTCAATCCCTAAGTGGGAGTTGACCGAAATTAAATGGATAAAAAAACTTGATTATGCAATAACAGTTATTGAAGAAGCTGTGGAAAGATATCACTCCCTTGGTATTGAAAGTGAAAAGTTTAGTGTTGTAGCCAACTACGTTAATAGGGAAGTTTTTAATCATCAGAAAATCGAAGATTCAATCGTTTCAAAATTTAAGGGAAAATTTGTTGTTACATATATAGGCGCGTTCGATCTTCATCGCGGTATAGAATCAGTTGTAAAAAGTATGGCGCTTCTAAAAAAAACGATTACAAGCATTCAATTAGTCCTTGTTGGTACTGGTCGTAATTTAACTGAATTAAAAAAAATGGCTCAGGATCTTAATGTTGAGGAAATAATAAGTTTTGAAGGCTGGCGTTCTCCCGATACTTTGCTGTCTTATATAAAATCATCAGACGTATGCTTAATTCCACACCTAAAAACTCAGCATACTGACAATACAATTCCCCATAAATTATTTCAGTATATGTACTTCGAGCGTCCGTTAATTTCAACAAATTGTAATCCTATTAAAAGAATTCTGGATGAAACGGAAGCCGGTCTTATTTATGAGTCAAATAATCACGCGGATTTAGGGGACAAAATATTACACTTGTGGAACAATGATGATTTACGCCGTAAAATGGGGGAGAACGGAAAAAAAGCTGTGGAAGAAAAGTACAATTGGAAAACGACAAGTAAAAATTTAATTGAACTATACGATAGAATTAAAAATAATATTGGTCTGTAATGGATAATAAAAACTATTATGAAAACTTTAATTGGGATGAGGCTAAGTTAAGCGATAAGCTCATCTCTAAAATAGAAAAAATAGTTTCTATCATTCCTAATGACGTAAAAACAATATTGGACGTTGGCTGCGGTGATGGCGTTATTTCCAACGCGTTAAATGGACAGTTTAAAGTTACCGCCACTGATAGAAGTTTTAATTCGTTAAAATATGTAAAAACAGATAAATTTCAATCATCTGCCGATAGAATAAGCGCACAGGATAATTCTTACGATTTAGTATTTAGCAGCGAAATGATAGAACACTTGCCTGATGAAATTTTTTATAATGCTATGGAAGAATTTAGAAGAGTAAGCAGCAAATATATTCTGCTAACATTTCCGAACAATGAAAATATTGAAAAAAATCTTGTGGAATGTCCGAACTGCTATAAAAGGTTTAATAAATCTTATCATTTGCGAAGCCTAGATTTAAAAAGAATACAGACAATATTAAGTGATTGTAATTTGATTACTCACTTTACCACTGGAACAAAAATCCGCGGATATGATAAATTTTTATCCTTAATTAAACATAAGTTCACACCGCCCTGGTCCTGGATACCAAGGCACTGGACACCTGACGGCAGACGTTCAACAATGTGCCCGGAATGCGGATACAAATTTAAGATTCCGTATTCATTCAATCCAATGGCGTTTGCCTGCGACTCTTTAAACATACTTGCTTCCCCTAAAAAACCATATCAATTATGTGTTTTGTTCGAAAAGAAATAATTATTAAAAATAATTTCAATCCTATTTTTTCTAAAAAAAACAAATCAATTTTATTATCTTCATTTCAATTAATTCCAACCGATAGGACCTTTTCATGAATAAGTTAATAATTATTCTTTCGTTTATTTTCTCTTTCTCAATTTATGCCCAATCAAAAGAAGTTTCCTTTTATCATAATGGCGAATATGATTACTCAATTCCGAAACCCGAAGAAGTAATAGGTTATAAGATCGGGGACCACCCAATTAATTATGGCGAAATGGTTCATTACCTTACAAGGCTTTCGGAAAAATCACCGTTAATAGAACTACATACAGAGGGGGTAACACATCAGGGACGGAAATTATATTATTTAATTATTACTTCCGAAACAAATTTGTCTCGGCTTGAAGAAATAAAACAAAACATCTCAAAGCTGGCGGATCCAAGAAAAATTATTGATGATGAAGAGGATAAAATAATAGAAAACTCCCCCGCAATTGCGTTTATGATGTATTCGATTCATGGCAACGAAGTATCCGGCTCTGACGCGGGAATTCAACTGGCATATCAATTGGCTGCCGGTACAGATGAGGCAACGAAAAAATTATTGAACGATCTTGTAATTATTATTTATCCTATGGAGAATCCCGACGGACGACAAAGATTTTTAAGTCAACTTGAAACCTGGAGAGGGAAGGTTATAAATAACGATGTGCAGAGCCTGCCGCACAGCGGAGTTTGGCCAAGCGGCAGAACAAATCATTATCACTTCGACCTTAACCGCGACTGGTTTATATTATCGCAGCCGGAAAGCAAAGCCCGTGTAAAAATTGTAAAAGAATGGAAACCACAACTGGTTGTAGACGCTCACGAGATGGGTTCTTTCAGTTCCTTTTTGTTTAATCCCCCACGCGAACCGATAAATCCTAATATGGATTTAAGAATTCAAAATTGGTGGAATACTTTTGCCTCCGATCAGGCTAAAGAATTCGACAAATACGGCTGGAGTTATTATACTCGCGAATGGCTGGAGGAGTGGTATCCGGGATATGGAAGCTCGTATCCTTCTTATCTTGGAGCCATAGCAATTTTATATGAACAAGCGCGTACGTCGGGCATGTCCGTTAAAAGACCGGATGGTATAGAATTAACATTCGCAGAATCTGTTCAGCATCAGTTTATCAGTTCAATAGCAAACCTAACAACAGCATCAAAAAATAAAAAACAATTGCTGAGGGATTATTATACAATCCAAAAAGACGCGGTAAATAAAGGTCGCGGCGATGGCATTAAAAATTTTATAATTAACGCAGGCGGAAATTTATCGAGAGCGAATAAACTCATAGAAATATTACTCAATCATGGAATTGAAGTTTTTAAAGCCGAAGAAGATTTTTCAGTGCCAGAGGCAACAAATTATTGGAATGAAAAACCTTCGGGACAATTTAAAAAAGGGTCTTTAATAGTTTCGGTTATTCAACCGGCACAGTCGCTCATTAATGCAATAATGGAATTTGATACACGTATGACCAACAAATTTTTAAAATCCGAAAGAGAATCTCTTGAAAAAGGAGAAGGGACAAGATTATATGAGGTGAGCTCATGGTCACTACCTTTGGCATTCGGACTTGATGTGTATGTGAACAAAAATGATGTAAAAGTAAAGAACAAAAAAGTGGAAATTATTGAAAACATAAAAGGTCAGTTCAACAGCACAAAATCCGGCTACGGTTATCTTATAAAATATACTGATGATAGTTCCATAAAAGCCCTGCTGAAACTTTTTGAAAATAAGATAAATGTACGATGCGCAAATAAACCATTTAAAGTGGAAAACAATTTGTATGATCGAGGCACATTACTGATTCGTGCTATAGAAAATCCGGACATAGATATAAAATTTTTAGAAAAAACGGCCTTTGAAACGGGTGTGGAATTTATAGGTGTAAACACAGCTTTAAGTGAAAGCGGTTCAGATTTAGGCGGTGATGATTTTCAGCTACTCACAGCTCCCGTTGTGGCGCTAATGGCCGGTTCTTCAATTGATATGGGTAACTATGGAAACATTTGGCATCTGCTTGATAACGATCTGGAAATGCGTATTACCACACTGAGTTTCGATTACTTTGGGCGTTACGATTTAAGAAAATATAATGTTCTAATTATTCCAAACTACTATGGAAGCGCTGCCGGCTTTAAAGATTTATTGGGAGATGATGGATTAAAAAAATTAAAAGATTGGGTCGCAGGCGGAGGAACACTTGTGGCAATAGGAAACTCCGCAGCTTCATTTGCCGATTCGTCAGTAAAACTTGGTAATGTAAAGTTGCGCGGTCAAAATATTTCCAAATTAGATGAGTATGAACAAGCTTATCTTAAACAAGCGGGAATTAAAAATATATCAATTGATAGTCTTGCAGTTTGGGAAGGAAAGTTGAACTCTGTTGTGGAAGTGGAAAAAAAGAAGGAAGAAAAAGGGGATTTGAAAAAACTAGCCGAACAGGATAAAGAAAACAAAAAATTTATGCCGCAAGGAGCTATAGTTCGTATTGATTTGAACGAAGAACATTGGCTAAATTTTGGATCGCCCAACAAACTTGCTGCGCTATACTCGAACAGCAGCGTTCTTAATGCGAAATCTCCTGTTGAAACCGCGGCATATTTTGCGGATAGAAACAAACTTCGACTCTCGGGACTATTATGGCCGGAAGCTTCCAAAAGATTGACGCATGCTTCATATTTAACCCGGGAGCGTATCGGCAACGGTCAAATAATTCTTTTCGCAGATGAACCTAACTTCAGATCATATTTTGAAGGAACTGAAAGATTACTTCTAAACAGTATTTTGCTGGGTCCCGGTTTTGGTACGCGGCAAACGGTAGATTGGTAAAATAATTTTATAAACTTAATGTCATAATTGGCGGGAAAGAATAACAAGTTATTATTCCCGCACTTATAAACCGGTAACTATTTTCCCGTTAAAGCTTTGAATGCAACAGCGTACATTTGAATTTGTTTTAACATAGCTCCAAGACCATTTTTCCTTGTTGGGGATAAATGATTGTCTATGCCGATTTTTTTTATGAAGTCGGGCGGTGAAGCCAATACATCCGAAGGACTAAATCCTGAGTAAGCACGCAGGAGGACGGCAATCAGTCCTTTTACAATCATAGCGTCGCTATCGGCAACAAGATTAATTTTACCATGCTCAAATTTAGCATTCATCCACACCTGACTTTGGCAGCCTTCTATTTTGTTTTTATCAGTTCTGAACTCTTCGGGAAATTCGGGAAGTTTGCGCCCCAGTTTAATAATGTGGGCGTATCTGTCATCCCAATTGTCAAATTCGTCAAACTCTTTAATCAGATATTTGTGCGTTTCTTTTATATTCATAATTTTATTTTTGTGGATTCAAATTCAATTGTCATTAAATTTATTTAATATCTCAATTGGCACTGCATTTTTATGGACCATAATTGCCACAGTTTTTAATTTAAGATATTGCTGCGAAAGATACCAAAACCCACCAAATGTTTTATCCTTTGTTCCCCAGGAGTTTTTAGTGTAATAAAACGGAGTTTCGTTCTGATCTTTCGCGATTCCAACAATGTGCATTAAATGATCATCCGTTGCATCATAATTGTCGAAAGCGTCCTGTCTCATTTCCTGAGTAATTTGTTTCTCTATCACAGGTTTTAATGAATCGTTATCATTATCAGAAACATGCAAATCATCATCTGCTGGAATAACCGCATAACCGTTTTTATAAAAATTATCCTTTCCTACATCACCGTCCCAGCAAACTGTATAGCCGTTGTTTATTGAGTTGTTAATAATATTAATAAGATCATCTAAGGGGACATTTAAATAAGAATTGTTCGACCAATTATCAGGGATTTCAAGTATTATTTTTGAATAAAAAGGATGATGTGTATAAGAGGTAAATTCTATGTAATCATCGGGATTAATTTTTAAAGACGCGGCATATAAATGTGGTGTAAAAGATTCCTCACTAACCACGAATTCCGAAACAGGATTTCCCATATAAGTATTAAGTACAGATTCAAAAGCCTCCTTCCACTTGGGAGTTAATTTTTTTTCTTTAGTTTTAGTAATTCCTGTGAGCATGCCATCAAGAATTGAAGTAAGTTCGCCATGGTTATATCTTATTTGTTCATAAGTTTTCCCTTCATAAATATTCTGCGGAACAATGCCGTACTTTTTAATAATATTCATCACATCGTGCGCCTGCCCGCCTTCTCCAAAATTGCTCATTCCGTGGTAACGGACATATTTTTCCGCTTTTAATGTATAAGCGTTGCGTAGAATCCACATTTCCGATAGATCTACTTTTTTTTTATCTATTCTAATTAATTCGGACTCTATAAATGAAATTGTTGCGAACGCCCAGCATGAGCCGGTACTTCCCTGATTTTTAACGGAAGTTGCGGGCAACTCCTTAATTATGCTAAATTCGTATGGGCTATTATTCTCTTTCTCATCCGCTGGGGTTAAAGTTGTAATTAAAAACCCAAAAACGAAAAGATATTTTAAAAATCTCAAAAGATTACTCCTAAATTATTTATATATTTAAACGATAATTGTTTGTAGTATTATAAAATAATTAACAAGTTAAAAATTATTCGCATTTTTTTATTTGCCATATAGATCGAGTTAAATTATTTATTAATAAATAATATTCTCAAATGGAAAACTAAAATAGTGAAAATTTTTACTCTATTCTGTCTGATTTTAATTTCGATCTGTGTTATAAACGCACAAGAAAAAAATACTTCTGAAAAGTATGATATTGTAATAAAATACGGATACTCCGTTAAGATCTTAATGGAAATTGATCCATCCGACGCCGAAGCGGCATTGCGTATACTTATTCAGCATATTGCCTCTCTAAAGGGATACCATATAAAAGTTGAAACAGTTTTTTACACTGACGTTAAAGCTATTAAAAAAGACCTGCAGGAAAAGAAACTAGATGTTTTAGCGGTTCTAGGTGGCGAGTTTCTAGAGCTTCAAAAATCTGTTATCATGCAGCCGGAACTTGTTCCGACTAGTCAAGGAAGCAGATATCATAAGTATATTTTAATAACGCATAAAAATAAAGCGCCAAATTTTTTTAGTACTAAAAAGCACAATAAACTATTAGTAAGTGTTTCCAAAAAAAACGAATTTCCTTTTATGTGGTTGGACAATATTTTTGCGAAAAAAGGGTTGCCGCCGGTGAATAAAGTATTTGAAAACATAGAAGAGTTGGAAAAACCGTCGATGGCAGTTCTGCCTGTCTTTTTTTCTAAAGCTGATGCAGCGGTTGTGCCTCTGTCTTTATTTAATGTTGTCTCGGAATTAAATCCTCAATTAAAAAAAGATCTTGTAATATTGGAAGAATCCGAAGATATGTTGTTGAGTGTAATCTGTTTTACAAGTAATCTACCCCAAAAAGTTCAAAAAATAATGAAAGAAGCAATGATAGAATTAAAAGATACACGTCAGGGTAAACAAATATTGGACATATTTAATATAGAAGGCATGCAAAATTTCGATGCCGGTTATCTGCAGGGAATTCGTAATCTTATTGATGAAAACAATAAAAGAAAAAATAAAAAAAAGTAGAATTGCAGCTAGATATTTAAAACACCATATCACGGCAAACAATTTTATTTCATTTTAGGAAATTCGGACATAAAAACCAATTTTGGCTTATCTAGAATCAGCCCCAAAAATTTACCCCTAACAATCTTTGGTTTATTTCGTCTTTTGTTTACGTGTTGAGGGGGGAGACGTGTTAAATTATAACTTACCTTATCATATAATTGAAGAGGAAGATGGCGAATATTGCGCCAAATTATCGTTCGAGTCGATAGAAGAAGCGCAGGAATTTATTAAATTTGCGCCCGACAAAAATTTGTTTATAGTTACAACCGAACAGCTGGAAGATTATCTGGGTTAAAAAGATTAATACCTCAGGTTGAGTAATCAATCAACTTTTATTGCAGTAAATTCCCTTTCAAGATAGTAACCATCTGTTTTTTTCGGCTTCACTAGAAAATTTAATAAAGTGCGGGTGAAAATCAGCCATTTACAAAATGCAAGCGATTTGCGTTTATCTGTTGATATAATTATCTTTATTCAATGGAAAAATATCTGACCACTCTTCGGGCAGAGGGTTATAAAATAACTGGAAATAGAAAAGCAGTTCTGCAGATTTTATTGGATAACAGGAAGCCATTAACTTTAAAAGATATACATAGGTTGTGCGCCAATATTGATTTCGCAACCATATACAGGATGATTAATGTTTTTGTAGATTTGGGAATTGTTTATGAGGTAAAATTGCTCGAAAAACAAATTCATTACGAACTTATGGACGCCGATGATCACCACCACCATATAATTTGTAAAAACTGCGGAAAAATTGCCCGGATAGATTTGTGTGTTGTTAATACTGCAAAAAAACTTACAGATTTCCAGATAACTAATCACACATTAGAATTTAAAGGATTATGTCCTCAGTGCAAAAAATGATACTTTCCACTATATTGATAACAATTCTTTTTATTGGCTGCGGCAAAAACCAGCCGATGCAGAAATCAAATAAAATTAATTCGGTTGTTACATTAATAACTTATAAAGATTTTGTTGAGTCAATTGGGGGTGCTGAGGTTGTTGTTACGTCATTAATTCCTCCCGGCGCTAATCCTCATGCGTTTGAACCTGTTCCCGATCATATAAAACAAATGAGTGATGCGGATGTTTACTTTAAAGTGGGTGGCAACTTCCATTTTGAAGAAGAACTTATGAGCGGTGTTTCTGTTTCTCGGGAGAAGTTAACAATTATTGATTGCTCTACCGGTATTAAAATAATTAATAATAATCCTCATGTTTGGCTTGGCCCCGACCAGGTGAAAATAATATTGAAAAATATTTATAGTGCCCTTGTTCGATTCAAACCGGATAAAGAAGAATACTTCAATACAAATTTGGAAAGGTTTTTAACTAAACTTGATAGTCTTGAAACTCAATTTAAAAATAAATTTAATGCTGCGGATCGAAAAACCTTTGTTGTATATCACGAAGCATGGGGTTATTATGCGAACCATTTTAATCTTGTAGAACTGGCGGTAGAAAAAGAAGGCAAGGAGCCTAATGTTTATCATATGAAAAACATTGTTGAAGAAGCAAAAAAAAATAAAATTAAAGTAATTTTCAGTGAGCCTCAAACAAACCGGCAATCTGCACTGGCAGTAGCCCATGAAATTGGTGCAAATATAGATTTTATTAATCCTCATCCGGCAAAATATCTAAATAATTTTATCGAAGTATCAAACAAATTGCTGGAGAGTTTTAAATGAGTTGTATTATCGAACTCGAAAATGTTTACGTTCATTACGGAAAGACCCTGGCGCTTGAAGATGTAAACCTTAAAATTAATCAAAAGGAATTTTTGGGTATAATAGGACCCAACGGCGGCGGTAAAACAACATTGTTGAAAGTATTAACGGGATTGATAAAACCAAACAGGGGATCAGTAAAAATTTGCGGCAAAAGTTTGAGCGACACAAAAGGTTTTATAGGTTACGTGCCCCAATTTAATAGTTTCGATAATACTTATCCAATTTCAGTAAATGATGTTGTAAGAATGGGGCGCCTTACAAAAAAGTCGAACAACGATTTAGAAATTATTAATGACGCGTTAAATACTGTAGAGATCTATAACTTAAGAAAAGAGCAAATAGGAAATTTATCCGGCGGACAGAAACAGCGCGTATTAATTGCGCGAGCTTTAGCTTCGGAGCCAAAAGTATTATTGCTCGACGAACCGACAGCCAGTATTGATACAAAAACAGGTACTTCGGTTTATGAATTATTAAATAAATTAAACGAAACGGCCACTATCATACTTGTATCGCATGACATTGGGGCAATTTCTAAATATGTAAAAAAAATCGCCTGTCTTAATAAAAAATTATTATATCACGATTCAAAAGAAATTACAAAAGAAATGCTGGAAAGCGCTTATCAATGTCCTGTAGATTTAATTGCCCACGGTGTTCCCCACAGAGTGCTTGAACACCATCATAATCACTAAATAAATTTTATGATAGAATTATTTCAATATGATTTTTTTGTTAATGCGGTAATCGCCAGCATATTAGCATCCATAGCTTGCGGGATTATTGGAAGTTATATAGTAGTAAAAAGAATAGTCTTTATCAGTGGAGGCATTGCACATACAGCCTATGGCGGAATTGGTCTTGGCTATCTACTGGGTATTAATCCTTTGATAGGCGCGCTTGGTTTTTCTATCGGCGCGGCGGGGGTCATTTCCTTTCTTCGGTTAAAACATAATCAGCATGAAGATACATTAATCGGTATATTGTGGGCGCTGGGTATGTCTCTCGGAGTTTTATTTGTAAGTTTTTCCCCGGGATATTCAACAGATCTTATGAGTTATCTATTCGGCAATATACTTACTGTTCCATTAAATGAACTTGTACTTACAGGGGCGATCGATCTTATAATAATTTTGGTAGTCTGGATGTTTTTTGACGAACTTCGTGCAATTACATTTGATGAAGAATATTCACGCGCTATGGGTTTAAAAGTGGAAAGATTTTATTTGATGCTGTTAATTCTTATAGCTTTCACAATAGTTGTGTTAATTAAACTGGTTGGAATAATTTTGGCAATTGCCCTTTTAACTATTCCGGCTGCTCTTGCAAAGCTTTTTGTTAAAAGTCTTGGACATATGATATTCGTATCAATAGCAGTTAGTATATTATTTACAATGATTGGTTTGTTTACTTCCTATTATTTAAATTTACCAACAGGTTCAACTATAATTATTGTAGCAATTATCGGGTACACTCTTGTATATGTTTTTAACTCTTTTATAACACGAAGGAATGAATTTTGATAGAATGGAATGTCAGTCCGGAAATTGTAACCATCGGGCCTCTAGTACTACGATGGTATGGATTACTTTTTGCATCCTCTTTTATTTTTGGCTATAAAATTGTTGATACAATGTTTAAAAGGGAAGGCAAAACTGAAAAAGATTTGAATGATCTTGTATGGTATATGGTTCTTGGAACTGTAATAGGCGCGCGTCTTGGCCATTGCATTTTTTACAATCCCGAGTTCTACCTTACAAATCCGCTTGAAATATTAAAAATTTATCGAGGTGGTTTGGCGAGCCACGGCGCCGCAGTGGGGATCCTGTCGGCAATTTATCTTTTTGTGCGAAACAGATCCAACATCACTTACTTATGGATGATGGATAGAATTGTTATAGTTGTTGCACTTGCCGCTTTTTTTATAAGAACGGGTAATTTGTTTAATTCCGAAATTGTAGGTACGCCTACCAATTTACCATGGGGATTTGTATTTCTTCAATCCTCCAGCCTGTCGGACGTTGACAAATTAATCCCTCGCCATCCAGCCCAGGTTTACGAAGCTATTATTTATCTTGCTATTTTTATAGGCCTATATTGGCTGTATAAAAAGAAGTATAAAGTGCTGCAAGACGGATTTCTGTTCGGTATTTTTATGGCTTCTGTTTTTGGATTCCGGTTTATAGTTGAATTTGTAAAAGAGAATCAAACGTATTTTGAAGATGAAATGTCATTAAACATGGGGCAATGGTTAAGTATTCCTTTAGTTCTAGCGGGGTTATATTTAATGTACACTAAACGCAAAATGAAAAACACTACAACTTAGTACTCAGAGGTTAGTTTAATTTATTTAATGAAAGGTAAATACAAGTGCGGAACACTTTAAAATATATATTTCTTTTATTCGTTTTATCGGCAAGTTCGCCAATGTACTCTCAGGAGACAACGTATGATTGGTCCATGGATTCATTACGTTTCGAGGGGGAAAAACATTTAAGGAACATAAGGCAGCTTACTTTCGGCGGAAACAATGCCGAAGCGTATTGGAATTTTGACGACACTAAACTAGTATTTCAAAGTGATTGGAATTCTATTAATAACCAGGGCTGCGATCAAATTTTCGTTATGAATTCGGATGCTTCAAAGTCCGAAACAGGAGAAAAATATTCCCTGGCCTCAACAGGTAAAGGACGAACAACCTGTTCATATTTTCTTAAAGATGGGCGGATTGTTTATGCATCCACTCATAAAGATTCTGAAGATTGCCCAAAGCCGGCTATGTTTAAGGAGGGTCGTTATGTATGGCCTATTTATGATTCTTATGATGTTTACATTACGAACGGAGATCCGTCTAATGCGGAATTGCTTATAGGCGGAGAGGGTTACGATGCGGAAGCAACAGCTTCCCCAGACGGGAAGTATCTTGTCTTTACATCAACACGTTCGCGTGATCTGGAACTCTGGCGTTATGATTTGCAGACCGGCGAATATCTTCAACTAACCAATACGCTGGGTTATGATGGCGGTGCTTTTTTTTCCCGCGATTCAAAAAAAATAGTCTGGCGGACAAGCAGACCGGAGGGTGATGATGCAAAAGTATACAAGCAACTGCTTTCTGAGGGATTTGTTGAGCCGAAAGAATTAAATATTTTTATCTCTGATGTAAACGGTAAAAATGTAAAACAAGTTACAAAATTACCGGGCGCTAATTGGGCTCCTTTTTTTCATCCTGGCGGAGAAAAAATATTATTTTGCTCAAATCACCATTCATTGGAGCAGGGAGGACGGTTGTTCGATATTTTTATGATAAATATTGATGGCACGGGACTTGAGCAAATTACATTCAGCGGCACATTCGATGCGTTTCCAATGTTTTCGTACAACGGGAAAAAGTTGGTTTTTGCTTCCAACAGAAGGGCCGATCGCGCGGATAGCAGGGATACAAATATCTTTATCGCGGATTGGGTTGAGTGAAAAGCCGTTTAACTCTTATGAACGAAAAATTGTTTTTGAAAAATAAGTTTTTTAATTATTTCGTTAAAGGAATATTCTAGATTGACTCAGAAAGAATTTGAGAGCAAATGGATTGCTTTGATTGAGAAGGAAATGATTAAAAAATTTCCCGACGAGTTTATTGATCTTTCCGATTGCGAAATTGTTATAATGCCGGGAACGTTTTTAATGATCGGATCGGAATTTTTCGGTAATTATGAAATTGTTGATACATCAGGACAAGCGCACTTCAATTTTGATAATTATTTTAAAGTGAAATATATTTTATATTCTAACCGAAACAAACCGGCTCAGATATTACGTCCTCTTAAAGAAGAAAAAATTGTTTCGGCAGTTAAAGAATATGAACGTTTAATGGATTCAATAGTGCGTGATATTGGAAAAGATTATAAAAAAGTATTTCAGGACTCACAACAATTCCCTAAAGTATCCAACCATATCTTTACTGCATTAAATCTGCAAAGATATTAGACATCGGATTTTAAATTGATAGAACTCAGCAATAATATTTCAGACTATATTTTAAAAACTTTCGGCGAAGAATATTTAAAACTATTTCGTCAATATATAGAGAGTGAATCATATTCGTATTTAAGGTTTTCCGGCAGCGAAAAGGAAACTGACGAACTTATTAAATTGCTTGTACTCTACGGAATCGAACTTGAAAAACATCCTGACATACAGCATGCTTATAAGGTTACTGCCGGGACCGAAAAAATAGGAAAAACACTTGAGTATACAATAGGCAAATATTATATACAAAGTTTATCCTCAATGATTCCGCCTCTGGTTCTAAATCCAACAGAAACGGATATTACTCTGGATCTTTGCGCAGCCCCGGGCTCTAAGTCTACACAACTTTCTGAAATTATGAATAATAAAGGAAGCCTATACGCAAACGAACCTAATCCGAAGCGTGTTAAAAGCCTTGTGTATAATCTCGACAGGGAAAACATACTTAATATGGGCGTTATTCAAAAATTAGGGGAAGTGTTAAGCAAAAATTTTGAGGAATATTTCGATAAAATTCTTGTTGACGCGCCATGCAGTGGTTTGGGGATTGTCCAAAAAAAAGGTGAGATAAGCAATTGGTGGAATGAAAAATCAGTTTCAAGACTTTTTGATACTCAACTAAGACTGCTAATTAGCGCGATTAAAATGAGTAGAATAGGGGGCGAAATAGTTTATTCAACTTGTACACTAACAGTTGAAGAAAACGAATTGATCCTAGATACTGTGTTAAAAAAATATCCAGTGAAATTGGCGGATATACAACTGCCGGTAAAATCGCACCCGGCGTTTACTGAATACGAAGGTGTAAAGCTGGACGAATCAATAAAAAAAGCCCGTAGAATTATTCCCTGGGAAGTTAATTCTGAAGGCTTTTTTGTCGCGAAACTTATAAAAACTGACGCTACTGTTAGTCCCGCCAAGCATGAAGTTAAAAATAGGAATATAAAATTACTTCACGCAAAACATAAAGACATTTTCCGTTATATTTTGAACGTATCGGAATATTATGGAATTCCTGTAGAAGAATTTGAAAGATTTCAATATATAATAAAATCGAACGATATAAATTTTATAGACGCCGACTGGCAATGTGATGATCCCAACTTGTTTTTACGTATAGGTTCAAAATTCGGGACTATTGATAAACGCGGCAATTGTCATATACATTCTTTAGCCGTTAGGGCTTTTCAAGATGTTATTACTAAAAACATATTTGAAATTGAAAATGAAAACGATTTGGAAATTTATATGAACGGCGGAGTGATAAAAAAAATTAACAATTTACGCGGACAGAAAGTTGTGAAATATAAAAGTCATTTTGTTGGAACTGCCGTTGCTTCAGGTGAAGGAGTAAAAAGTCAGTTTCCACGCGCCATGCGAACTCACCAAATAATTTTGGAATAAAAAATTTCAAAACTAAATTTATAAGCAATTATACTGCGGACAAAATCTAAATTGTGTTCATATCGATAATAATTTCCAATTTATTCATGCTGTAATAAAATCACTTGAGAACAGTCATCTTTTTCGTGATTGAAAATGGCGAATTCCTTTTTATATCTGTTATAGTAAGCGTATAAAAATAAACTCCGCTGCTTAAGGACCGAGAATTAAATGTTGCGGTAAATTTACCTGCGGGCTGTTGTGAGGAGACAATGGTTTGAACTTTTTCACCAAGTAAGTTAAAAATACTTAACTCCACAAAACTATCCGAACTCAATTCATAATCAATAGTAGTTGTAGGATTAAAAGGATTTGGGTAATTCTGATATAATTTATATTCCTGAGGCACAATTGTACCGGATTCATTAATCTCTGTGGGGTTGTTAAAAAAGGCTATAAATTTTTTCATCAAATCATTTCTTGTTCCCGCTGGATAAATGGTTTCAAAAGGAAATGACATAAGTACAAGTTTTCCGGGTGAATTACCTTTTGGAAACATACCTTCGTAATAAATTCCCGACCAGCCCAGAGTAGTATCAACACCGGCGTATCCCATAAATTTTTTCGCGCCGTTTACGGGTTTAATTAAATCAGGCCAGTCCACGTTATAAGTTCCATGCGTACCGTCATCGAAAAAAAAAGAAGCTAATCCGCCAAATGGACTCGATGGCAGAATGGCGGCAGTGTAATATTTTCCTGAAATATTATAAGGGGCATCACTAACATATTTTGTTTTAAGATAATTATAACAGAAATTTTTGTCGTTTTGCGAGCCTTTGTAGTCCAAGTCCCAGCCGATCTCGCTTCCGCTAACTAAAAGTTTCCCCCCGTTGTTCAGAAAGTTGGATATCTTTTCCTGCTCCATTATATCAAATGTTTCATCCGCCGTACTTTCTTCACCGAGGATATAATCGACAATTTCGTAATCGTTTAACTCAACTAACAATTCTTTAACGGCGTCATTTGTAACAGCGTCCACAGAGAGATCATTCGTAAAAAAAGAGGAAGCGTGCTGCCGAATAAAATTAAATGTATTTCCATCGGATAATCGGTCGAATCCGTTTACGATTAATGTTCTGTTTTTTTTACTGCCGGTGGCACAAGCCAGCATTTCCGATTTTGCGGACAAGCCGGATTCATTTTCGCTTTGAAGTTGAATAAAATATAAAGAGTCGGAACCCAACCTATCAATCAATAAGTTTGTAGGGGTTAACAGCCTTTTTTTTGTGAAGTTAATTCCGTCGGTACTTATGGAGACGTGATAATTTATAACTCCGGCTTTTTGAGGAATAATCAATTTTATGGAATTATTTCCTTCGTTTATAACTCCAAAAGATTTTGGTTTTTCCGGAAGCGTTTCGTCTTTAAGATAACTTGTCTGTTCCATGGGAGTACTTTCGTTGCTTAAGATTCGGAAATTAACCGCGTCTTTAAGAACTTCTCTTATATCGCTTACAACGCTGTCAATTAATACCTCGCTATTAAGAAGACGAATTCCATGGCTGTAATCTACATATGTATCTATATGAATATTGGTAAGCGGCTGAATAGGATTCCCGTCCAATTTATGCCATCCATAAATTGTAACGTGATTAGGCCGCGCAGGATCTGTTATCTTATTGCTTAAAACTACGTCCTTTTTAGTTCCGCCGACAAGTTCTCCCAGTACAGCGGTTTTAGCAATTAATTGATTGTTAATATCAGAATTGTGCTCAACAAACCTTGCAACGGATTCGCTTAGTCCGGCTACCCATGGGTAGGTAACAGGCTCAAGTTTTGTAGTTGCGTTTATATAAATGTTATCAACAAGTTTACTGGTGGGCAGAACCATATTAAATAAATTGGCAATTTTCTGGGCGGTAAGCGGACCCATTGGTATCCTGCAATAATCATCATTTGAACCAATTGCAAGATAATCGGGCATTACCTGATAATAAATCGTATGCGATATTCCATTAGCGTCCGTAAATATTGCTTTCTGCTGAAGAAGATTACGTAAAAAACCGGGAATATTTCCGCTTGAAATTTCCTCTAAAATTCTGGATTCACGATTCGCAAAACTCAAATTACTGACGGCATTCATAAATATTTTGCCGCCAATTGCTTGCGGGTTACGATCAGGAATATTTATCTGTTTTAAATTGGGGATAAATTTCTGAATGTAACCGGAATAAGCTCTTTCGCCATAGTAACTGTAATTGATGTTTTCTTTTTCGGTTCCGGAAAGAATCCCGTGTATATAACCGTTTCGTTCAACTTGTACAGTGTGGAGTATAAGTTTATCCGGATTCTTTTTAAGAATAATTTTAACTCTTCCGTTAAGAGCTGTATGCTTAATAAATTCGTCATCTTCTTCTGTTGAAAACGTGAAATAATTTTCTAGAAATTTTTTCATCATTCTGCTTCTATACCAGGTTCCTCCTGTAGCGCTTACAACCGGTTGCCCATTGTATAAGGCAACACTGTCGTTATAAGCAATTGTGCATAGATAATTTTCATTAGACTTCTGCAGCCAGGCGGCAATTTTTTCTCCATATATGGTTTCGTATCCGTAATTACTATCGAGGAAAGTAATGCGTTTTACAAAATCAGGTATTTCTTGAAAATTATCGAGGAAAGAAAATGTAAATCTGCCGCCTCCGCTATGTCCGGTGAGAACAATTTGGGTAAAGTATTTACCAAAAATGGATTGTATAGAATCAACGAGTGAACGTAATTGAACGGCGTGATCTGAATGAGCCGCCTTCCAGGCAGGCCAGCTCTTTTGACTGGTTTCTAAATACACCGTTACATAATTATAATCGTTAAAATTTTTCCGCAGGAAACGCGTTTGCGCTCCAATATGTTGAATATCGTAATGCCAGTCGTCGCCGTCTCTTAAAACCCTTCCTATTGTATGGTCGGTTGTGTTTCCGTTGGGCAGAGCGTATAAAGAAATTAAAACGGGTTTGTCGGGATCGAAATCAGCAACCGCCGGAGCATTAATATTTATGAATATATCATCGCTGAAACCGAAAACATATTCCTGCTCATCATAAAACTGGCTTATACTAAATAGGGAAAGTTTTTCTGAGCCCGAAATAAGTGTAGAAAAAAGAAAAACTAAAACAATAAATGTTTTTTTCATATAACCACGTCATTTTTTTATGTTGATGAAAATTAACTACTAATATTTTTAAAAGGAACCTGAAAAACGGATTACTTTTTCCAATTGGCCGGGATTATTTTAACCCGATAATGTTTTCAAATAGTTAATACAACAAATTATCTATCTTAATTTATTCCTTGACAACTATAACCTATTTTCCTAAGTTAAGCTTAATCTCTTAATCTCTTAATCTCTTAATCTCTTAATCTCTTAATCTCTTAACGCTTTAACCTCTTGGGGGATATGCTTAAATAATATTACTATTCTGTAAATCAGAGTTTATTTATAGGCAGTCATAAAATATTTGTAAATATTTAGCAGGGGGAACAAATGACGCCAAAAACAAACATTGGTAAATGCTGCGTATTAATTTCAATCCTATCTTTGTTAACAACATTTCTGCTTGTTATTTCTTGTGACGATACAACAAACGGACCCGAAGAACCTCCACCCGGATTCCGTGATTATATCTGGACAATAGATACATTAGACACCTACGCTCCCTTTTACAGAATGTGGGGAAGCTCGCCTTCAGATGTTTGGGCTATAAACAGTGGGGACGCTGACGAAACCATATTTCATTATGACGGTAATGAATGGTCGACTGACGGAAAATCCAGGCGGGTTAGGCCCCATTCTATCTGGGGATTTTCCGACGAAAATGTCTGGATAGGCGGTTCCGACGGTGCAATATGGCACTATAGTGTTTACTTTTGGAGCGAAAACGTAGTATTTAGAAAAGATGGAAACCGACAGATTGTATTTGACAA
>Ga0180007_10000303_pt1 | contig 87483 bp, 68 predicted proteins | sample MM_PC_MetaG_FD_121122 | JGI IMG/M metagenome (GOLD analysis project Ga0180007, IMG submission 121122) | Groundwater microbial communities from the Aspo Hard Rock Laboratory (HRL) deep subsurface site, Sweden - MM_PC_MetaG | ecosystem: Environmental > Aquatic > Deep subsurface > Groundwater...
CGTAATATTGAAGGCATTATTGATGCTGCTGAAGAAAGGGCGGAAGAAGCTGAAAAAGGAGGATTTAGCGGCGCAATTAAAAAAGGAGGCGAACGGATAACTGGAAAATCAAGAGAAGACGCGATGAAGCAAATAAGAAAAGAAGCACCTGGATTCTAACTCTCAAACACCCCTCTCCCTAACCTGATCATCGTCGCCCCCTCCTCAATGGCAATCCGGTAATCTTCACTCATTCCCATCGATAAAATATCGAAATCCGAAATTCGAAATCCGAAATTCGGATTTTTTATTTGGTCGAAAAACTGTTTCAGTTTTTTAAAACAGGCTCGCACTTCATCTTCATCATCCGAACGGACGGCCAGGGTCATCAGGCCTTGGATCTGTATGTTTCTAAGCTTTAATACCTCCGTAATCAGATTTTCTGCTCCACTCAGGGGCACACCGCCCTTTTGCGATTCGTTGGACGTGTTAACCTGGATGAGGATGGGTATTGTTTTTCCGATTTTTTCACATTCCTTATCGATTTTCTGTGCCAGTTTCAGGCTGTCCACACTCTGAATCACATCAAAAAGCCGTACCACATCTCGCACTTTGTTGCTTTGAAGCCGGCCGATAAAGTGTTTGGTGATGTCTTGCGGCAGTTCCGGCAGTTCCCTAAGACGGCTTTCGCTGATATTAGTTATGCCAGCTTTTACCGCCTCCACTATTTCCTCATCTGTCCGGTTTTTGGTTACCGCCATCAGCGTTACCGCCTCATTCAGTTCGGATTGGATGGCGTGGATGTTTTGTTTGATGCTCATGGCTATATAATAAATCAGAAATCTGAAATCAGAAATCTGAAATATTTTGCTTTTGTTGATTGTAGGAATAGACTTGTGATAAAATAACCCTGACTTACAAATAAAAACAGAACTATGAGAACGCTTTATCTGCTCGGTGCCATCGTTGTATTTCTGATGATCCTTGTTTTGACTCTGCCGCAATTCGGCGCCACCTGTGTTTGGTATTTGATCAGCCCGAACTCCAGTGCGCCCCTTGTCTTGTTTCAGGCCGCTGGCCTGGGAGCGGTGATGGGGGGATTATTGGTCCTATTCTGGAAGACTCCTAAGCCGGGTTCAGATGATGGTGAAGAGGACGGGGCTGGAGCCGAGAGCTAAACCAGTATACAAAAAATACCCATGAGCAAAAAATAAGTTCTATTTTTGAAATATAGGACTTTTTTGTCAATTTGAATATATGGCTTGCTTAAGCCTTTTTTTTGAATATCATATTGAATGTTGCAGAAAAAAACTTGCAAACAAAAAGACGTCTATGTATAAATTATGTGCACAAAAAAGTTGCGAGAAAAAAGGTAGTAACAAAAACAAAAGGCAAAAAGAATATAAAAATCTTCCGCCTTATTTTTTTATCTTTCATGTATGCTTAAAGCTCTTTTTAGCTCCAAGACCCGCATTAAATTGCTGACAACCTTTTTGCTGAATCCCGATGAGGAATATTTTATCCGGGAGCTGACACGTAAATTGGACGAACAGATCAATTCTATTCGCCGGGAGCTGGATAATCTTAAAAAGATCGGTCTTTTAAAGAGCCGGGTTCGGAATCGTAAAAAATATTATTGTCTCAATAAAGATTTTGTGATTTTTAATGAACTGAGAGATATTATATTAAAAGCCATGAATACGGATGGCGACCTGATCCGTCAGATCAGTAAAGTGGGAGAGATCGACCTTTTGGTTTTATCGGGTGTTTTTGTGGGGAAGGATTCAGAAGTGGACCTCCTGATTGTAGGAGACATAGATAAAGAAAAACTCCAGAAGCTATTGGCCGAAAGCTCTAAATCCGGCAAAGACCTGAAGTTCACGAGCATGAATAAAAAAGACCTTTTGTACCGCCTGGAAATGAAAGACCGCTTCATACGCAACTTGATTTTAGACGATAAGGCCATTGTTGCGATCAACAAAATGAAAAAAGAACTTGAGAAGATACGTTATTAATTTCTGATCTCAGATATCAGATTTCTGATCCAATTTTAGATTTTTAAATTTTACATTTGAGATTTAAATCAGACATCAGAAATCAGAAATAAAAAAACCTTGCTTTCTCTCCATAACTTCATTAAAGTAAGCAAGCAATTTTTAACTCTATATAGAAATGCATCCTACTATTCGAGAAGCTCAAAAGCAGCAGCTAAAGCCATTGCCCGAAATAAAATCGGGTTATACGATTCGTGTTCACCAAAAGATCACAGAGGGCAATAAAGAGCGTATTCAGATTTTTGAGGGATTGGTGATTAAAGTCGGTCACGGCGAAGGTGTTGAAAAAACCATAACAGTGCGCAAAGTGGTACAGGGAATCGGAGTCGAGAAGATTTTCCCTCTTCATTCGCCTAATATCAAGAAAATCGAGGTGAAGAAAAAGGCGAAAGTCCGTCGTTCAAAATTATATTATATGAGAGACCGCTCCGGTAAATCCGCACGATTACAGGAACGCCATGTCACCGACGCGGAACGGGCAATAGAAGACGAAAAAATGGAGGCGATGATCGAGGAGGCAGTGCAGGCTGAAGAAAAACGAAAAGCGGAAGCAGCAAAAGCGGAGAATCCTGACACCACAGAAGTATCCGACGATACAGCAGAGCCACAAGGCGACGCTGTAGAGGCGCAGGATCCTGCGCCTGAAATTGAAGAAGCATCTGCCGAACCTGTCGCAGACAGTGAGCCCGCCGAACCTGTCGCAGATCCTAAAGAAGAAAAACCTATTAGTTAGGATCATTAAGATTATTGAGACTTTTAAGACTTTTATGATTGCGCTATCCTAATGGGCGCAATAATCTTAAAAGTCCTAATAATCCTAACTAGAATGAAAATAGGTTTGATTGGAAATTACGGGGCCACGAATGTGGGGGATGAAGCGATTTTAAACGCGATTTTAAAGAGCCATTCAGACCACGAATTTGTGGTCTTTTCCGTTAACCCAAAAGAAACCGCCCATCAGTTCGGGGTTAAATCAGCCCCCTTATTTCCTTTGGGGTTCCGCTCCCTTTTTAAACATGGTTTCCGCCAGTCTTTCAGAGCTTTAAAATCCGTGGACGCGGTTATTCTGGGTGGCGGCGGTTTAATGCAGGATGAATATCTATATGCCTGTTTCTTGTGGGCCTGGCAGGTATTTTGGGTAAAATTTTTAGGAAAACCTCTTTTTATCTACGCTACAGGTGTCGGGCCGCTAAAAACCTGGATCGGCAGAAGGCTGACTCGGAATGTTTATCGGTATGCCATGGGGATCACCGTGCGGGATGAAACCTCATACAACACTTTGCATCGCTTAGGCTTACCTAAAGAAAATATCGAGATCACAGCAGACCCGGCGTTTTTATTCAAACATCTGGATCAGGAGCTGGCCAGAGCTGCTCATACCTATCTTATTTCCTTACGCCCCTGGCTGAAATACAATTCAAAGATCATCAATACGTTCACCGAGTATCTTTTAAGGCTGAAAGGGGAGCGGAATGCTAAGTTCATTTTTGTCTGTATGCAGAGCATTCGTGAACATGACCATCGGGTAATCGATCCGATTATGAAAAAGGTGGGCGGCACGTTGCTTGCCCCCAGACATTTTTCCGAACTCCTGCAGGCGATGAGTCAGACGGAATTTGCCATCGGCATGCGTTATCACTTTCTGATCGCGGCCATGCTCACAAAAACCCCGGCACTGGCGGTCAGTTACAGCCATAAGGTCGACAGCCTTTATAAACATTCCATTCTGGAGCCTTATCACCTGAATGTGGCCGATTTAAATCCTGATCACCTGGAAAAGAAGATGAAGCGTCTGTCGGTCGATTACAATAATATCAGGCTTTATCAGAAAAGGCGCCTGGAGGATTTTAAAGAATTAGCAGAAAAAAACGCGGATTATTTTGATGGTTTTATAAAAATGTTGACCGAAAACGGTGAAACTGCTAAAGTCAATCAGCCAAAATAATTTTCAGTTTTCAGTTTTCAATTTTTATTTAATAAGGACATTGAAAATTTAAAATTTAAAATTTAAAATTACGAAGTTATGTTTGCAATCGCAGAAATCGCTGGAAAACAGCACAAAGTACAAAAAGGAGACATCTTAAAAGTGGAAAAATTGAAAGATTCTAAAGAGGGGGATAAGGTAAAAGTCGATAAAGTCCTTTTAAAGTCCGATAGTGGCAAAACCGATATCGGTACGCCTTATGTGTCCGGTTCAGCGGTTGAGTTAACGGTAAAGGCGCATGGCAAGCACGACAAAATAAAGGTTTTCAAAAAGAAGCCTAAAAAACGCTACGAACGAACCTACGGTCATCGTCAGCATTATACCGAGATAGAGATCACGGCGGTAAAATAGATGTCTGAACTGTGATTTTTATGATTGATTGATTTACAGGATGGATATTTTAATGTGCCTGGAAAAATCATGATCATCATTGAATCACACAAATCACAGTTCAGACATTTTCTTCAGCACTTCCTCCAAATCTTCCGCAAGCGGCGCGGTCAGCTCAATGGCTTCGTCGTTTTTTGGCAATCGGAACTTCAGATATTCCGCATGAAGGAATTGTCGGTTTAAGTTTAGGATTTTGAGTTTAGAATTTAGGATTTTATCCCCATACATCTCATCACCGCAAACCGGATAACCGATAGAGGCGAAATGGACACGGATCTGATGAGTCCGCCCTGTTACGATCTGCACCTCCACAAGGCTGTAATCACCCACGTACTTCTCCACTTCATAATGAGTGAGGGCGTATTTGGCCTTTTTCCGGCCGGAGACACGCATATCCTGTTCGCCATGAATCTTTTCCAGTGGCGCCTCGATACTGCCTTTCCTGGGGCTTAAATGGCCCTTTAAAAGTGTCAGATATTTCTTGGTGATCTTCCGGTCATGGATCTGCTTGGCAATATGGTTATGGGCTTTGTCGTTTTTTGCCACAATAATCAGGCCGGACGTATCTTTATCCAGCCGATGCACAATGCCGGGCCGTTTTTCTCCGCCGATCCCGCTCAGGTCTTTGCAATAATGCATCACTGCATTCACCAAAGTGCCGGAAACATGTGCTCCATGGTCCGTCGGGTGCACCACCATACCGGCAGGCTTATTTACAACCACAATATCCTTATCCTCATATATAATGTCGAGCGGGATGTTCTCTGCCTGTACACCGATTTCTTTAATCGACGGAATATCTACGATTAATTCATCATTTTCACTTACTTTATGGGCGGGCTTTACGGTTTTTTTATTATTCACAAAAATATGCCCGCCTTTAATCAGCTTTTGGATGAATGAGCGGGTGAGATCCGGCTTTACTTTGGCAAGATACTGATCCAGCCGAAGTCCGACATCCTCTGATGTGGTGGTGTAATGGCGCATATTTTAGTGCAGGCTAACAGTGCAAGTGCAAGGGTATCACAAAGTTTAAGGTCTTGCACTCATCACTTGCACTTGCACTTTTTTGGAAAAAAAGTTTGACTTTCTGTCCAGAATCCGTAAACTGCTTCTTGTCGCAGACAGCGGGCACACCAATAAGACCCGCCGAGACACAATTCATTTTGCATTTCTGATTTTGCATTTAATTGTATCTCACGTCTGACAGCGCTGAGATTTTTTTAACTCTCAACTCCTAACTTAATTAAAATGGCTATCACAAAACAGCAAAAGACCGAAATATTGCAGGAATTAGTCGATAAATTCGGTCGCTCCAAATCCGTTGTTTTCTCCGACTATCGTGGATTGGATGTGGCGAGCGTTTCTGATCTTCGCAATAAATTGCGTGAAAAGGATGCCGAAACAAAGGTCGCTAAAAAAACCTTGATTAAACTGGCCGCCAAAGAGAGCGGCGTCGATGACCTGGGCGATGATATGCTCACAGGACCGGTATCGGCAACTTTTTCATACGAAGATGAGATGACAGGCCTGAAAGTTCTGTTTAATTTTTCAAAGACAAACGAAAATCTCAAGTTATTAGGAGGTGTTATCAACGGAAAAGTAGTCGGGGCAGAAGAAATCATCCAACTGGCCAAACTACCGGGCCGCGAAGAACTGCTGGCCAAACTCATGGGTTCTATGAGCGCACCGGTTTCCGGTTTTGTGGGCATTCTTGGGAATCTGCTGGGCGGTTTTGTCCGTGTTTTGAACGCCTATAAGGAAACCTTGCCAGCCGAGGAAGCCCCTGCAGAAGAGGTTAAGGTAGAGGAGGCTTCAGCCGAGGAGACACCCGCTGAGCCAGAAGCTAAAGCACCTGCCGAAGCCACTGAAGAACCCGTTTCCGACGATACGGCAGAAACCGAAGGGGATGCCGTAGAGACGGATCATGATCCGTCTCAGGAGGAAGAGAAAAAAGGAGAAGAAACTGTTTAATTTTATATTTTTTCAATTTTTAATTCTTAATTTTTAATTATTATGTCCGACGAAGAAAAGAAAGACATTAAATTATCCAAAGCTGCCAAAGGTATTTTGGATGAAGTCAAAAAGCTCAGCGTGCTCGAACTGGCCGACCTTGTGAAAGCCATGGAAGAAGAGTTCGGTGTTTCCGCAGCCGCCCCTATGGCAGTGGCTGGTGCCGTTCCTGCTGGCGGTGATGCTGGTGCCGCTGAAGAAAAAGACTCTTTCGATGTTGAGCTAACCGCTAGCGGCGGTCAGAAAATCGCCTGTATCAAAGTGGTCCGCGAAATAACCGGCCTGGGTTTAAAAGAAGCTAAGGATATGGTTGATGCCGCTCCGAAAATTATTAAAGAGGGAGTGAAAAAGGCAGAGGCGGAAGAAATGCAGAAAAAATTAGAGGAAGCAGGCGCCACCGCTGCCTTGAAATAATCCCGTTTAAACCGAAAGCTTACCCTGCACCCACACCCTTGGTGTGCAGGGTTTTGCTTGCCTGACGGCATTGACCTCGACCCTTTTTAAGTGGTAACTTTTGAAAGTAAAAAACCGTTTTATGAATTCTTTCCGGACACGAAAAATTCGACAAAAACCACCCCTGAGACTGGGGAAAAAACTGAAAGACGGCATCCTCGGGTGCTTTCGGTTCATCATCAGCGGAAGGAAAAGGCACTGGAGTTATGTGTTCGCCTTTCTCTTACTGCTGTTGGGTGCTTTGGTGGTTTTTAAAGTGACGGGCGGGCTTTATCGGGCACTGCAGGACTTTGAACCTGAAGACATGGTCCTTGCTTTGGGATCCGAACTGAAACAGGATGAATATGGTTATACGAATATGGTTTTGCTAGGGGATGGGGGACATGTCCGGGACGGAGCGGATCTGATCGATACCATCATGGTGGCCAGTATCAACCTGGCCGGAAAAACTGTATCTATCTTCTCAATCCCGAGAGATTATTATGTATGGAGCGACGAATACGGGGACGCGAAGATCAATGAACTTTATCGCAACAATAAAAACAGAATGGGCGAAGAGGGGGCTTTTGATGCGTTTAAAGACGTCGCGGGTCAAGTCACGAATCTCGATATTCATTATTACGCCCGCGTGGATTTTAATGCTTTTGTGGATGTGGTAGATAGTCTGGGTGGAATTGCGGTGGATGTAAAAGAGCCGATTTATGATCCGTATTATCCCAATGAGACCGATGACGGTTACACAGTCTTCGAGATGGATGCTGGCTTGCAGGAAATGGATGGTGAGATCGCCCTTAAATTTGTCCGCAGCCGTAAAACAACCTCGGATTTCGATCGGGCAGCCCGTCAGCAGCAGGTGCTGATGGCAATCCAGGATAAGGCGCTGTCAAGCGGCGTGCTAAAAGCCAATACCGTTAAAAAGCTTTATCAATCCCTGAAAGACAATGTAAACACCGACCTGACTATCCGCGAAATGATCGCCATGGCTTCGTTCGCCAAGAACTTCGACCGTAAAAATATGGTTTCTAAAGTGATTCACGATGACCCGAGCAGGGATGGTGGATTTTTATACACGCCGGAGCGCAAATATTATAACGGCCAGTTTGTTTTAGTGCCGGATGGAGACAATATGGACTTTCTTCACCAATACGCCGACCTCATTTTTCATCATCAGGATGTGCTGATAAATCCTGTACGTATTGAAATTTTAAACGCCACCAAAGAGGCAGGAGTCGCACGGCTGGCAGCCAGTCATTTAAATCGTTTTGGTTTTGATATCGTGGATGTCGACAATCTTTTCGACGAACAAGGGGGGCGGAAGTACGTGGAAAAAAGCTTTATCCGTTATAATCATTGGGAGGTGGACGCCGAGGGGAATGTGATTCCACGTGATCAGTCTACGCTGGACGCTTTGAGCAATTTTGTAAAAGGAGAATTTATCCCCAGCAGTCAGTCTCAGCCGGAGGATGAAGTGGATATTTCTATCGTTCTTGGAAAAGACTACGAAATCTATTGATCATTCCCTTGCCTTTAAGAGCGCGTTAGTATAAAATTCCCACGCCTTATAAATTGAAGATTGAAAATTAAAAATTCGAAAGGCTCAATCTTTAATCTTAAATCTTTAATTTTCAATAAATTTTTATGCCCATCACTAAACAAGCCATTAAACGGGTCAAACAAGACAAAGTCCGTACCGCTCGTAACAAGCATTACAGCAACCACATGAAGTCCATGGTTAAGCTGTTGCTTGGCTATATTCAGAAGAAGGAATCAGATAAAGCGACCAAGATTTTTCCTAAGGTTGTTAGTTCCATAGATGCTTGTGCTAAAAAGAACCTTATTCACAAAAATAACGCCGCCCGCAAAAAAGCCCGCCTTCAGAAAGCTCTGAGCAATATTCAAAAAGGGGGTGCCGAGAAAAAGGAAGCTGATAAACCAAAAGCCGGGAAAGTGGAGGAAAAAAAGGAAAAGGCCCCCAAGGCTAAGACGAAAGAAGTTAAAAAGACCACCAAGGAAGAGAAGTAATTTATTTATTGGACGAAGGACACAGAACCTGCCTACCGGACAGGCAGGCACAGGAAACAGCTGAGTCCTGAATCCTGAATCCTGTGTCTTTAAGTATGTCTAAAGGTAAATATCTCTCTATTGATTTCGGAGACCGTCGCGTAGGGATCGCCATTTCTGATTTTGATAAGCAGATAGCCTTTCCGCGCGATTTTTTGGGATATAAAAAAACCGATGAACTGATTGATCAGATCAGGGCATTCTGTGAAGAGGAGCAGGTGATTAAGGTAATCGTCGGCTTACCTGTGGAAATGGACGGGACGATGGGGGAACGGGTGATAAAAACCTATGAATTCGGCGATCAGCTGAAAAAAGCGCTTGATCCCATCCCGGTTGATTATTTTGATGAACGTCTGACTACTAAAGAGGCCACTCAAAAGCTACACCAGCAGGGGATTAGGGAGAAAGAGCAGAAAGGGCAGAAAGACATGGTTTCAGCGCAGATTATTTTAGAGGCATACCTTAAGGCTATTTCTGATTGATGAATTCAGATTTCTGATTTTAATTCAGGAATTTTAAATGTCACATTTGATTCACAAATCAGAAATCACAAATCAGAAATAATCGGAGGTCCTTCATTTTTATGTTCATTCGCCTTTATCCTGTCATATAGTTTCTGCTCATCATCATTCGCTGGCTGTTCACCTTTCTCAAATCGTTGCAGAATTTCATCGATCCTGGCGTATTCCATCCCTATCTCTTCCTCATCGCTCTGATCGCGCATCAGCTCGGCGGAGGCAGTTTTATGTACAATCACCTCCGGAAGACCCAGAAACTCGCTCATTTCCCACACAGACGTCTTATACAGGTCGCCAATAGGCAGTATATCGGTGGCACCATCTCCATGTTTGGTAAAATAACCCAGCATCAGCTCCGTTTTATTACCGGTGCCCAGCACAATAGCGTTGTGGGTGTTCGCGTAATGATAAAGCAGAGTCATGCGAACACGTGCCTGTATATTCATCTTGGCCAGACTGGAGGACTTCCAGGGTAGTTCTTCATACGCATCAATAAAAGGATTGATCGAAATAACATGAGACTCAATACCAAGTTCTTTGGCCCAATCGATGGCATCCTGAACATTCTGAGGCTTATTGACTCCATCATTCGGAAGGATCAGGGCTGTTACATTTTCTTTACCCAAAGCCATCACGCCCAGTTTAGCCGTCAGCGCGCTATCCACCCCTCCGCTCAAGCCGACCGCCGCTTTTGAAATGCCTACTTTTTTAAAGTAATCCGAAAGTTGGACAATAATGTAATCGATTTTTTCCTGAATCATATTATAAGGACTCAGGACTAAGGACTAAGGGCACAGCTAGGATTCAGCTGAGTTCTGTGTCCTGTTTCCTGTGTCCTGAAAAATTATCGGCCTCCTAGATTAAGCATAGGAAGAATACTATCCGGCAATACGCCCCAGTTGATATCATCAGCCATTTTCTGAACAAACTCAAACTGGATGACTTCAGGACTTCTTCGGAGTGATTCACCTTTCAGGCGAATGGCCTCCGCGTCCGCTTCGGCTTCAATGATCTTCTTTTCTTTCAGTTTTTCAGCTTCCAGCCGTTGGAACTCTGCCTTCTGGATCTTCTGTTCGGCCACCTGCTTTTCTTCAATCGCGCTGGCGTATTCGGGCGAGAAGGCGATGTGGCGCAGAAGCACTCTCTCCATGATAATGTTCTTTTCAGCAAAAAGCGTTTTCATCGATTCATTCATTTTCATTTCTGCCTCCGCGCGCTTCTTGGCATACACATCAATGGCGCTGTAATTGGCGATCACGGCGCGGATCTGACTGCGGGATACCGTGCGGACGATCTTCTGGATGTAATCCGGGCCGACACTCTGGAAAAGTTCAGCGGCATTATTGCGGTCTACATGAAAAAGGACGGTCGAATCCACCATTACGGTCTGTCCGTCTGAAGTGGGCGCGGTCATGCTGTCGTCGCTGTAGATCGCTCCTTCGCCGGGCGCCACGCTCATGGTGTATTCCTGCGTGCGCACATCCATCAAATAAGAAACCTGCCAGAACGGGATTTTAAGGTGCAGGCCTTCCGGCAGTTCTTTTTCAAGAACCCCTCGTCCGCGGTCGTAAATAATCCCGACGTGCCCTGGGGGAACCGAAACAAGTCCGTCTAAAATAATCAGGAAGACAACGATGGCAATCACGATGCCGAATAAATTCTTACCCTTCAGTTGGAATTGCGGAAAGCGGGGCATTTGTGGAAATTGAGCCATAGTTTTGGTGGTTAGAGTGTGTCGTCATTATAGCAGAAAGAAGGGCGGTTACAACCAAAGCGCGGAATGATATAATACGCCTGTTAAATTTAAATTTATGGAAGACCGGATTAAAAAAGAAATCGTTGCCGCCATCACTGTTTTTGAGAAGCATCTGCCGGAATCGCTTCATAGTCAGATCCTGCTCACTGGAGGAAGCGCCGCTTTTTTATATGGCTCTGACAGGCCGTTTTCAAAAGACATCGATTTTGAATTGCCAAAAACGGTTATTCCGGAAATTGAAAACATACTAAAAGTGCGTTTCGATTACCACAGAAAAAAAACCGTTTTTCATTCCCTGAAGGCCACGTTTACAGAGGGAAATGAAGCTTACGATCTCATTGCCGAGTCCGTTATTCAGCCGGCCGGGCATCCGGAGTCTTACATGGTTTATTTAACGGATGGCATTCTCAAAAAGCGAAAAATCCTTCATGTAAACGGCCAGACCCTTTATCTGATCCCGAAAGAACTTTTAGTGCTCATCAAACTGCTGGCCGGGCGCGGGGAAGAGCTGGGAAAATACGATTTATATGATGTCTGGAAAATCATGACGGCGAATAGGGATTTTGATTTTTCCTTTTTCACGGAGCTAGTCAGACAGTTCTGCAAGCCGCTCGAAAAATCCCTCCCGCTCCTTTTGGAACACGGGCAGAAGATTTTAGCGGATCATCCGGATCAATCCGTTAAACAGCTTTTGGAAGTTCTGACTTCTCTTCAACCATCCGCCTGAATGTATCTACCCCTTCCTGCAGTTTTTCCGCCCATATAAAATAGTCAAAATGAGCCAGAGGGCGATCCTTCCACTCATTTTCAATGAACTGGACGCGTTTTTCGATCTGGGCCGGGTCACCGCCCCGTTTCCGGATTCCCGCCAGAATATCTTCCTTGGGACGGTTGATGAAAACGGTTGTAACTGGAATGTTGTCAAAAACGGATTTAATTCCGCGCATCAGACCGGGGAGGTTCTGCTCCCCGCCGCCGATCATGATCACATTTCCCTTTGAGATCAGGAAAATAAGATGGACTGAATCATAACCGAACTCGTCCCCGTCATATTTTTCGTAATGGTAAAAAAACCTGCCACGGTCTTTCAGGTGGTCAAAAAGCTCTCTTTCTACAAAATAACCGCTAAAAACCTCATTTTCCCCAGGGCGTTTAGGGCGGGTCAGCGTGCGGACGAATCGGGAAAACGGATATTTGCGGTTTTGCTGTAAAAAACCGTCGATCACCGCGTCTTTCCCACTGCCGGTATAGCCGAATACTATGAACACGCGGTTAAACTGATACGTGCTGACATCAAGCTCCTGCTCGGCGTAAGCGCTGGTCATGAGTTTGAATAAATAATCCCTCCGGCCCCTTTGAAGGTGCTTTCCTTTTTCATCCATATGGCTTTTATTAATTTGAAATCAGTATACGCTTTTAAGAGGAAAAAATAAATTTTTGTTGACGGGTGAACATTTGTTTACTAGAATAACGTCAGAACTATGATTAATTTGATTAAATGATGCGTATGATTGATCAGAAGTATAAATATTCAGATATTACTGAGAAAATTATTGGATGCGCGATAAACGTGCATAATTTTCTAGGAAATGGTTTCCAGGAAGTGGTATACCAAAGAGCACTTTCCATAGAAATGGAAAAAGCTGGATTACATTTTTCCAGAGAAAAAGAAATGCCAATTCTTTATAAAGATCAGCATATCGGCACACGACGGGTAGATTTTTTTGTTGAAAATCAAATTTTAGTTGAAATAAAAGCTCTTATCAAAACCGATAATGTACATTTGGCGCAGGCGATTAATTATTTGGAAGCTTTTGATAGGGAAATCGGCCTTTTGATTAATTTCGGCGCAAGGAGCTTGGAGTTCAAAAGACTGACCAATAAAAAATCATGTCAAATCAATAAATCATAATAATCACAGTTCAGACAATTAACCAAAAAACTATGAAATTAAAAACCATCTACCTCTGTACAAAATGCGGCGCGGAAAGCCCTAAATGGGGCGGGCAATGTTTGGGGTGCGGTTCCTGGAACACTCTTGTTGAAGATGTGGTGAATATTGGTAAAAAAGAAAAAGTGATTTCATCCATGGCCATAAAACCGACGATTACGATTAAGCATACATCTAAAAAGAATCAGAGATTGTTCACAGAAATAGCCGAATTCGACCGTGTGGTGGGTGGAGGATTTATGTCCGATTCTGTCGTACTTTTAGCAGGCGATCCTGGAATCGGAAAGTCTACGCTAACCCTCCAGATCTGTGACCGTATGGCGGGAATTGGGCAGAAGGTACTTTATTTTTCCGGGGAAGAATCGGTTGATCAGATCACTGACCGCGCCAATCGCCTAGGGGCCAAAAATCCAATCAGCGTACTGAATCTTAATTCTCTGGAATCCATTCTAGCCACTATCCAATCCGAAAAACCTGGTTTTGTGGTGGTGGATTCGGTTCAGGTTATGTCCAGCGAGGAGTTAGTCAGTCAGGCTGGCTCAATTTCGCAGGTTCGCTATGTTACCGAACAACTTATGCAGGTGGCTAAAAGCCAGAATATCCCCATTTTGCTTATCGGCCATGTGAACAAAGAGGGGAATCTGGCCGGGCCTCAAGTACTTACACATCTGGTCGATACCGTTTTGTTTTTGGAAGGCGACCGTTTTCATCAGTTTCGCCTGCTTCGTACCACTAAAAACCGCTTTGGGGCGGTGGATGAGGTCGGCGTATTCGCCATGGAGGAAAAAGGATTGATCGAAGTAAAAAACCCATCTGCTTTATTTCTGGAAGGCCGGGCGGAAAACCCAATCGGTTCCGTAATAGTACCGGTTTTGGAAGGTACCCGCACTTTTTTAGTCGAAGTGCAGGCGCTCACTTCATACACGCATTTCGGTTATCCTAAACGAACAGCAAGTGGTATCGATATCAATCGCCTCAATATCATTCTCGCTGTGTTAGAACGTTACGCCAGTATCAAATTAGACAACACCGATGTGTTCGTGAATGTGGTCGGAGGGTTAAAACTCAGTGAACCGGCGGTGGATCTGGCGGTGGTCATGGCAATTGCCAGTTCAAAAACCAAAAAGCCACTCCCCCCTGATTTGGCGGTGATGGGTGAAATCGGTTTGTCAGGTGAAGTGAGGAATGTTATACAGATGGAAAAACGGCTGAAAGAGGCGGAAAAATTAGGATTTAAAAAAATCCTCTCCGCCAAACAGGTAAAGTCAGTGGGGGAGGCAGTGAAATTGTTTTTTGAAAAACCGTTAAAACCGTAGCAACGCGCCATGGCGCGTTGCTACGGTTTTAAATCCCAAAAAACCTCTCTGCGTTTTTCGTCGTTACTTCCAGAACTTCATCTACCTCCATTTCCCTCGCTTCGGCAATCGTTTTCGCTATCTCCATCACATAAGCCGGCTCGTTTTTCTTTCCTTTATATTTTTTAGGCGGCAGGAACGGCGCGTCGGTCTCGATCATCAGCCGGTCAGCCGGCATGTCTTTAATGATTCGCCGGAGTTCTTCGTTGCGGTCATAGGTGATGATGCCGGTAAAAGAGATCATCAGTCCAAGGTCTAAAAACCGGAAGGCCTCCTCGTAGCTTCCGCTAAAACAATGCATCACTCCATTCGAAAATTTAGCCTCCTTTAATGCCTTCATCATATTCGGGAAAACCTCTGAATTCTCACCGGCGAATTTGCCGGCCCGGCAGTGGAGGACGGCCGGTTTTTTCAGCTGTCTGGCAATGTTGAGCTGGCCGATCAGGTAAGCCATTTGGTCTGCGTGCGGAAAGCGGTCATGGTAATAATCCAGTCCGATCTCACCGATTCCCACAATCTTTTTTTCGTTTTTTGCATACTGAAAAATCTGTTCCAGATCGCGTTCAATGTCGGTGCCAAGGTCTGTCGGATGGATTCCTGCAGTCGTCCAGATGAAATCGTATTCATCAGTGAGCGGAAGGCATTTCCCCACCTGTTCCAGATTGCAGGCGACGGTGATTATTTTCTTCACATTGGCTGAAAGCGCCCGTTGGATGACGGCGGCCTGCATCCGCCTTGGAATAAAATCCAGGTGGCAGTGGGTATCGATGGCATAATTCATATTACAAAGGAGTTGTGGGAGCGGTGAGAGTTGTGGGATGTGCAAGAGTAACTATGGGATATGATCCCATAACTCCCACAAATCACACACATCCCACAACTCCCAATGAAATTAGACTAATTTTTTCTTCCGTAGATCTTTAAATAATCCCGTTTCATACAAGGCCATTCCACCCAACCCCATCAGTATTAAAGCGAATTTTATAATCCAGCCAACAATGGGGATAAGGGTTAATAGCACATAGATCAGCGCACCCAGAGCGAAAGAACCGTAAACTCTTAAGAATCCGCTTTTGTCGGTCAGCCGGACCAGTTTCATTCCGATCATCAGGGCGGCTATAAGTTTGGCGAAAAAGAGGGCAATCAGCCAGAGGGCTAATAGAATAAAAAAGAATATCCAGCCGATGCCGGTGATCAGAAAGAGGACGGCGGCAATAGGCATCAGGATCAAAACCAGGAAACCGATTCCAACACTTGCCATTGGTTTTTGGTAAACCGTCTGAACCGCGTTTGGCATATAAAAACGGAAGAGCACCAATATGATTAAGCCCGCCAAAAGAAGTGAAAGGAAACTGAAAACAGAAAGACCCGCTATCACGCCTGAAGCAATTGTTCTGAAATCCTGATTGCTTACGGTAAATTCCGTGGGTTTGTAATCAATCACTCCTAAAACCGTATCTTCATTCGCGGTTTTACTGGGGGCAGAGGAACGATAGAGCAGATTCCCCATTACTTTTCCCTGCGGGCCAAAAGTCAATTCTTCCACACTTATGAGCGACACATCGCCATTGATCACGTTATTGATATACAAATTACCGGCAGTTCCTTGCAGGGATCCGTTTATTTGGCCATTGATCACCACATTACCACCCGCTACGGTCATATCACTGCCCACAAATCCGTTTTCTCCTAATTCAATATTTCCTCCAGCGACAATCAAATCATCTTTGATGAGCGCATTGATCATAATATTTCCTCCCGCTACGCGCGCATCATCTCTTACTTCTCCTTTTACGCGTATTTCTCCTCCGCCCAGCATCAGATCCTGCGAGATCACAGCGTCTACCATTATTCGTCCGCCTCCAAGGATCAGGTCACCGTTCACATCAGAATCCATCTGAATGGTCCCGCCCGCGCCGTAATAGTCATCATTGATGGTCTCAGACGATAAAATTTCTTCACCCACTTCAAAATTCAGTGCAAAGGCCAGCGTCGGAATTAGAAAAAGAAAGAGGAGGGTGGGAATAAAAAGTTTTTTAAGTTTCATGGTTTTATTGTTAAATCTAAGCTGATTATAGCAAATTCAGAACATAAGGAAAAATAGTCCTCCTAATGGTGCCCAGGAAAGGACTTCCCCGCCTGCACGAGGATAAACTTCTCGTCCTTTCCGGCTAATTGAAATTTTTATGGTGCCCGGGAAAGGACTCGAACCTTCACACCTTACGGTACTAGCTCCTAAGGCTAGCGTGTCTACCAGTTCCACCACCCGGGCACGTCGGCATTTTACTTCAACTTACACTCCGATGCAACAATCGGAGCCCCAGCTTACGTAAATGCCTCCTCTCCTAAAAAATTTCTTCGGCAATTTTTGAGATTTTATTTTTTTTCAATTGAGAACCAGCTTAAACTTTCCAAAAAATGGGGCGGGTAGGTATAGATGGGGAGGGCTATTTTTTAGAGAAGGAGCAAAATTTATACGTAAGCTGAAATCCCGCACCGCATGATGAAAGCTGTAGTATAATTTTGCGATGGTGCCCAGGAGAGGACTTGAACCTCCACGCTCCGGAGAGCACAGCGCCCTGAACGCTGCGTGTCTACCAATTCCACCACCTGGGCAAAGCTCAACTATTTTAAAATTTTCTGCACAAATTTTCAAACAGCTATTCTCCGCTTCGTGTTCTCACCTTGTTCCGAGCACTCCGCTCCGAAACACTTTGCTCGCAACTTAATCACCTGAGCATAATGCGTAAGGATTTTAATGTAAAAAAAGCGTGTTTGCAAATTCATTTACAACCGCTCAGTCTCCTTCTGACTCATTACATTCAGGAGGCTATCTTCAGCGTCGAGATAATCCGTAAAAAGGACACCATTTAAATGATCGATTTCGTGCTGGACCACACGTGCGTTAAAACATTCCAGCTTTAGAATTCGTTTGGCTCCTTTTTCATCCTGATATTCAATGGTGATTTCATGATAGCGCCCAACATTTCCCCAGATCCCCGGCAAGCTCAAACACCCCTCTTCACCCATATCGGTCGCGTCTGAATGTGCGGTGATCTGTGGGTTGATCATCGGTACCAGAATTTTGTTATCCAAAAGCACCAGGATCATCCGGATATTATGGCCCACCTGAGGTGCGGCCAGGCCTACTCCCTTTTCCTCTTTCATACTCTTTCCCATCTCTTTTAGGAGTTTGAGGATTTTCTTGTCGATGGTTTTAACCGGAACGGACATTGTACGGAGAATCTCATTTTCTTTTCCGGTTTCGATTTTAAGTGTCATGAATGTAAATTATCGTGTTTTGGATTGTAACAAATAAGCTTCAATAAATAAATCGATATCTCCATCCATCACTTTGTCAATCTGGCTTGTTTCCGCGCTGGTGCGATGGTCTTTGACCATGGTATAGGGCTGGAATACGTATGAACGGATCTGATTGCCCCAGACCGCCTCTTTGTAACCGCCTTTTAGCTCTTCCACCTGTTCCTTTTTTTCCTCCTGCATTTTTCGTATTAATTTAGCCTTAAGCACAGAAAGAGCCTGAGCTTTATTTTGAGCTTGGGAGCGTTCACTTTGTGAAGTGGTGACAAGTCCAGTGGGCAGATGGGTGATTCTGACCGCTGAATCGGTGGTGTTCACATGCTGGCCGCCCGCTCCGCTGGCGCGGAAGGTGTCGATACGCAGATCTTTCTCATTGATTTCAGCCCCTTCTTCTTCCGAAAGTACCGGCAATACTTCCACTAGAGCAAATGAGGTCTGACGAAGGTTTTTGGCGTTAAACGGCGAAAGACGCACTAAGCGATGCACACCGTATTCTGCTTTCAGGTAACCGTAAGCGAGCATCCCTTTGACCTCGATAGTCGCACTTTTAATGCCCGCCTCAGATGCCATCGTTTTTTCATGTACCGTGGTTGTGAAACCATTGTTTTCCGCGTAGCGCAGGTACATTCGCATCAGCATCTCCGTCCAGTCCTGCGCGTCCACTCCACCCGTACCTGAAGAGAGGATTAAAATAGCATCATTTTTGTCGTAAGGGCCGCTTAAAAATAATTCGATATGCGCTTTTTGATGGACTTTTTTTAAGCCCCCTGCCTCTTGCTGAAAATCTTTCATTTCTTTTGGTATATTCTCATCCACCATCTGAGAGAATTCTTCCAGATCTTTGCGTTTTTTGCGGATGCCTTCCCATTGATCATTCAAATTGGCCCAATATTTTAATTCTTTTAAAACCAGTTCCGCTTTTTTGCGGTCACCCCAAAAACCTTCCTGGCTCGATTTATCTTCCGCTTTTTTTCGTTTAACGCTGACGCCTAACGAGTCAAAGATAGTGGAGATCTTTATCAATGGCAGAAAAAAGCGCGATGAGGTCAGTTTTTAAGTCCATTTTAAATCTCCATGGTTATTGATGCATACTTAAAATTAACACGCTTAAACGTTTTAAGGCAATGTAGTTCTCTTTAGGACTATCAGGATTTTTAGGACCTTTAAGACTATTGCGATGATATATTTATTGATTAAATTTAATCCTAATAGTCGCAATAGTCTTCATAATCCCAATAGTCCTAAAAGGTAATATTGTGCGTTAGGCGGGGGAACAGTTTCGTAATTCGCATGTTAGACTCTTGCTTTTCGCTCTATAATTTGCTATAATGTATAGATAAATTTCTTTACTAAAAACAAAAACGGATGGCAGACGAAAACAAAAACCAAAACAAAGTCGTGGATCCGGAGAAGATAAAACAGCTCGAAAACAATCTGAAAAACGCTTACAAAGAAGAGCGATTTGAGGATGTTAAAAAGTTAGCCGCTGAGCTGAAAACGATCGATCCTGAAAATCACTTAGCAGAACGGCTTTTTGAAAAAGTACAAGAGGCGGAGGCAGACGTACTTAAAAAAGCCAATGCTAATCAGATTAAAGCGTGGGAAATACAGATTAAGCAGGCGTTTAAGATGGGCAATCTTCCGGATATCGAACAGATTTCCGCGGAAGTTAAGAAGGTAGATCCTGAAAACAAGGTGGTGTGCAATATCGAAGACCAGATCGAAAAAGCAAGAGCAATGCTCTTAAGAGAAGATAACAAAGGGAAGATCAAGGTGTTGGAGATGGAAATAAAAATTCTGATGCAAACCGAAAAATGGAATGAAGTGCGCACAAAGGCGGCGGAATTGCTTGACGTCGACAAAGGCAGCCGTTTTGCCCTTAAGTCTCTTAAAAAAGCAGACGAAGCTCAGCCTCAGATCATGACTGCAGAACAGAGGATTACTTCCGCGCCTAAAAAAGAACCGATTCAGGAGGCCAAAAAAGAACCGGAGGTCATAACTCCTACTCCTGTTGTGCCTGCAGTTACAGCCCCTGCCCCCGCTGCGCCTCCTGCCCCTATTGAGTTGGCTGTGTCACAAAACAGTGCTCCCGAAATCCCAAAAGTGGTGACTCATGAAGAATTACCCAAAGAAGAAAAGCCTATTCCTGCCGATATTCCCGCTTCGTTAAAAGCTGAAAAGAAAGAGAAAATGGTTAAAAAGGAGGAAGAAAAGACGGAAAAGCCAGGATTTTTCGCACATTTGTTTAGCAAGAAAACAGAAGCAAAAAAAGACGTTCTTAACCCCGACAAAAAACTTCAGGAAGCGCCTCAGAAAAAGGAAGTTGACAAAGAGACAGAAGTCAAAAAAGAACCGGCTAAACCAGACCTTGAAAAGATCAAAAAAGAGAAAATAGAGTCTTTGGAGGCGGAGCTGAAACACGCACTAAAAGATAAAAACGAATCGGAGGTAAAACGGCTGATGGAAGAGATCAGGGTGATGGATTTAAAAAACAAAGCCATTGTTAATGCGCAGATCCAGCTGGATAAAGAAAGGGCTGACCTGGAAGCTGAGGCAAAAAAAGAAAAAATCAATGGGCTGACAAAAGAAGTGAAAGAAGCAGTAAAAAACGAAGACTGGAAAAGGGCAGAAGAAAAAGCTAATGAACTTCTAAAAACAGAAGCAAAAAACAGGGTGGCCCTTAAGGCACTCAAAAAAGCGGAAGAAGTCAAAAAGGCTCCCGAAGTCAAAAAAGAAGCGGTAAAAAAGCCCGGCTTTTTTACCCGGTTATTTACAAAAAAAGGAAAAGCCCCTGAAAAATCAAAAGAGGCGAAGCAGGAGGCAGAGAAAAAACCAGTTTTAGTCAAAGCTCCGGAGGCAAAGCCTATGGCAGCACCGGTTATCAAAGCCCCAGTCGCCGCCCCTGTTTCTCAGTCGGTACCTCCTGTAAAACCAGCCACTCCGCCCGCATTTACTCCTCCGCCCAAACCGATCGTTACAATGCCTAAAAAAGAGGAACCCGCCTCAGCACCAGTCATTCCTCAGATCAAAGAAATCGAGAAGTCCGAAAAACCGATAGCCGCCCCTGTCTCACTGGCAATGGCGCAAAAATCCGAATCCCCAAAACCAGACACAGAAACTGCCAAAAAGACTCAAGGGGAAAAAGGGAATATTTTTACCAAATTGTTCGGAGAAAAGGAAGCGGCTCCGAATAAGGAGCTATCTGGAAAATCCATTATCGATACAATCGTCGCCAAAACCGAAGAGGGAAAAAGGGCTGAACAGAAAGCCAGGAAAAAACCCGACTTATACGCGGATCATTTTCTTAGGTTTTCTACCGTATTTCTGGAATTCAGTGTGGCGTTTATCCTGATCAGTGCAGGTTTCTTTTATGCTCAGAACATCGATACGGAAAACAGGGCTTTATCACTCATCGGAATTGAAGAAAACAACGCCAGCCGTTTGCACGCCGCCGCTCAGGATTTTGAAAGTCTGGAAAAGGATGAGAAGAAGATAAGTAAGGAAATCAAAGAATATCAGGAGGGGTATAAAGATAAAAATAAAGAAGTGGTTCAGGACATTGTCAGCAATCGTCTGGACTGGCCGGATCTGATCAAAAAGCTGAATGAGGTCACTGAGTCAGTTTACGAGAAAAATCCGCTTTCTCAATATGTTCAGTACAATAATTATGCCTACGATGTAGAGCGCGGTGAGCTGAGGGTAAGCGCTACATTAAGCGATCCATTGGGTAAAAATCTCACAAAACTTGCGGAAATCGAAGAGGCCTTCCGTTATTATCCGAAAGACAAAAATGATCCGAATGACGAACAGGCACCTTATTTTTACGGATTGAAAGATTTTACGTCTTTTTCTAAGACATACAGTAAGACCACCGGCCGTTATATTTCCAACTTTTCTCTCACGCTTTACACAAAGCCCCTTGACGACGGTAAGAAGAAATAAATCTCATTATTATAAAACCATAATCTAAACGCATGGAACCTGTCAGCCCAACAACACCAAAGGGAACGCCTGATTCATCTCCAAAACCACCCATTTCTAATATTTTTTCCACTCCTTTAGGAAAAAACCGGATGGACAAAACCTCTGAAGTGAAAAAAAAGAACCAGATCAAAGCGTATATTCAGCTGGGAATTTCAGTGGTCGCTCTCGGATTTTATTCTTTCTTTTTTCTTTATGATCAGGTGCCGGCGTATCTGAATTTTTCCGCAGATTTTGAGGCAGTCCATGAAAAAATCGAAAAAAAAGAGGTGGCTATTGCCAATCTGGAAGAAGAGCGCGATGCGCATAAGGCAGCTTATAATCTCGTTTTTGAAGAAGATCAGGCAATCATCAATACGGTTTTACCCGAAGGTCCTGATAAGCTGGGTGTGATCCGCCTGATGGAAAATTTTGCCACTCATTTAAACACCGTTTATCCGCCATTTGAATTTACATCAATCAGTTTTATGGAGCCGGTGAAAGAAGATGGGTATACAGTGTTACCTTTCAAAACATCGATCCATGCCAGTACGACGAATTTTGACCGCTTCCTGGGACTGGTTAATTTATCCGGTGATATCGACCCTGAAAATCCCGATCATATCCGTTTGATGGAAATTTCAAATGTTTCACTCAATTATCGTGGGTTGGATAAAGAAGGAAAAGACCAGGGGGTGGACTTTAACGTAGAGCTTAAAGCGTATTCTCGCTAATTTTTTAAATGGCTGATATTCAAATCGAAACACCGCCAATACCGCTTGTGGATACTCCTGTAGCTGAAACAGCTGCCGCTGAACAGACTTCAGCGGCGGTTATGGAAACCGCTACGCCCGCCACTGAGCCCGTGGCTCCGCAAGCGCCCGAACCTCTACCTCCTCCAAAGGCGGTAGTGGAAGCCCCTGCTAATAATAATGAGAAGGCGGAAGCGCCGGTAAAACCAGCAGGAAATGGCAATGGTGAAGTGTCGGCTAATGGTATGATGGAAGCGTTACAGAATTCAATCATTGCGGGCAACATCCCTCAGATCGTTCTGCATATGATCACGTACGCGACCAGTATTGGCGCGAGTGATATCCACATTGAACCGCTGGAAGATATTGTGCGTATCCGTTTTCGTGTAGACGGCGTGCTTCGCCTGATTATTGAATACCCCTCCAATATCCATCCGGCCGTGATTTCACGTGTAAAGATCATGTCGGGTCTCAAGATTGATGAACAGCGTATTCCTCAGGATGGCCGTATGCAGATCACCACAGAGGACGGCAAGGAACTGGATCTTCGTATATCCACTTTACCAACAGTAAACGGAGAAAAGATCGTAAGTCGTATTCAGGATAAATCCAAAACGATTCCCGATCTGCCGAATTTGGGTATTCAGGGGGAAAATATGAAAAAGATGGAACGGTTTCTCAAGCTCCCCAATGGTGTGATCCTGGTAACCGGCCCAACGGGTTCCGGTAAAACGAACACCCTTTATTCCACTCTGAGCCGCCTGAACGTCATCGGTGTGAACATCATGACCTTTGAGGATCCGGTCGAGTACCAGATGGACGGGCTCAGCCAGAGCCAGGTCAAACCCGATATCGATTATGATTTTGCCTCCGGGCTTCGCACGGCCCTGCGCCAGGACCCGGATATCATCATGGTGGGGGAGATCCGTGACCAGGAGACCATCGAAATTGCCATCCGTGCCGCTTTGACCGGTCACTTGGTGCTCTCAACCGTTCATACTAATAGTGCGGTGGGAACCCTCACTCGTATTTCGGATATGGGCTTGCCAGGCTACTTAACAGCTTCAGCTATCCGCGGAATTATTGCCCAGCGTCTGGTGCGTCAGGTTTGCTCAGACTGCAAGGAATTATATACACCGCCGCCTGAACTTCTGGCAGAAATCAAAAAAGAACTTGAAGGAATTCCAGAAGGATACTTTGATCTCAAGTTACTGGAAAATCCTCAATTAGCCCGAGGGAAAGGGTGTGAAAAATGCGGCGGAACCGGTAATAAGGGGCGTATGGGTATTTTTGAGATCATGGAAATGGACCGTGACATTGGCGCGCTGATACTCAAAAACGCCACTGATAAGGAATTGATGGATCAGGCTATGAAAAACGGAATGATCTCCCTTAAACAAGATGGCTACATCAAAGCCCTGCAGGGGAGCATACCTATAGAAGAGGTGTACCGTGTCGTTCAATAATTTTTTGTAACTTGTAACTCGTAATTGAGGAAAATCGATAAAGTTACAAATTACAAGTTACAAGTTACAAACAAAAATTTATGAGTCCAGCTACATTACATATCGGAGCCGCTACGGGTAAAGAAGAAGCCGTGGCAAAAGAAAGAGTGCTTGAAACGGGCGGAAAACGCCCGCAAGGGATGATGGGTCGCCTGAACGCGTACCTGGCCCGTTTCAGTTCGATTAAAGACGAAGACAAGGTCAGTTTTTTCCGCCTGATGGCCACCATGATCAACGCGGGGATTTCCATTACCAAATCCCTCCGCATCCTGATGGAACAGATTGAAAACGCGCATTTTAAGCAGATCATCGAAGATCTGACGAAGCGCATTGAAAGCGGAGCCAGTTTTTCGGAAGCCCTGAGCGCTCACGACAAGTACTTCAATGCGGCGCAGATCGGTATGGTGGAGTCCGGAGAGGCGACCGGCCGTCTGAACCAGGCCTTACTGCAGATCGCCAGTGAGACCGAAAAATCCACCCAGCTCAACAAAAAGATCAAGGGCGCCATGATCTACCCAGTTACCATTATTGTTATTTTGGTGGGCGCCATGTACGCGGTCATGACCTTTGTAATGCCGAAGATCAAAGATGTATTTGATAGCTTAGGCTCTGAACTTCCTGCTATAACTCAGTTTTTGGTGGATGCCAGTGACTGGATGGTCGGGAAGACCGCTGGTATTCCTAACGGGCTTTTAGTGCTGATCAGTCTGGTCGGTTTCGTATTTTTGTTCCTGTGGTGGAAGAAGACCAAAGTCGGTCGTTTACTCTGGACCAGAGCCACCATGCGCTTGCCGGTTTTTGGCAACCTGATTAAAAAATCCGCCCTGGCTCGTTTCTGCCGGAGTATCAGTACCCTCACGAACAGCGGTATTTCTATCGTCAAGGCCCTCGAAATCACGGCTGGCAGTGTCGGTAATCCCGTTTACGAAAAACGCATCCGCCTGATCTCAGAAGACGTGAAGCGCGGTATTACGATGGGAGAGAACATGAAAGACGACCCGCTTTTTCCCACCATGGTGGTAGGTATGATCAATGTGGCGGAACAGACCGCCCAGATGGACCAGATCACGGGCAAGCTGGCGGATTTTTATGAAGAAGAACTGGATGACATGGTTAAAAACCTGTCCCGCCTGATGGAACCGATTATTATTGTGATTCTGGGTGGTACGGTCGGTTTCTTAGTAATCGCGGTCATGCTGCCGATTCTGCAATCATCCGATTTGGCCACAATCGGTGCCTAGTAAAAAAACTCTTGCATACAAAAATTGTACATGCTACACTCAAAACAAGCTTTTATAATTTTTATTATTTAAACAAAAACAAAATGACCAAGAACAACGCTTTTCGGCGCGGTTTTACACTCATTGAGCTGATGATCGTCATCGTGATCCTCGGTATTTTGATGGGTACGATCCTCCCGCGCCTGACCGGCGCGCAGTCCCGCGCCCGTGACACCGCCCGTATAGCGGATCTTAATAATATTTCCCAGGCTCTGGAGGTGTACTCCAGTGACTTTGGTGAATATCCAGCAGCGGCATGTGCCACCGCTGATATCGGCGATAACTGCCTTGATATTGCGTGTGTAGCTGATACCGATACTTACACATTGCTCAAAACTTACATGAAGGGAGACCGGGTTCCTCAGAACGTTGGTAAAAAGACCGTTTCCCTCGGCTGTGACGGATCTTATTACTACAGCCCTCTAAGATCAGGAGGTACAGACCAGGGTTCTTATGTACTGGCTTCTGATATAGAGACCTGGCAAATGGCTAACTACGAAGCAAATGCAGATGCAGCAGATCCTCCTACTGCCGATGAATTTGAATCAGGTGATGAGGCCTCTACTCATATCCCAAACATAAAGGAACAAATTGATGCGCCGGAGGAGGGTGACTCTGAACAGAAATCAATTTTCATCGTAATTCCTTAATGAGGAAGTTCACTTAGTTAGATATTTAAAAACCCTCCCCGCTTGGCGGGGAGGGTTTTTGGTGGGTAAGTAAAGTCCGGACTCCAACGGAGTCCGGACTTGGGTAAGGGGTGGGAGGTAAACTCATCCATTAATCATCTAACCCCTCTTCCCTGCCTGCGATTCGACTGGTTCCACTGAGGTCACCACTCGAAGTGAGCTCATCGAAGTCCGTTAGGCAGGTACAAAAAAGCATCCCATTAAAACAAATATATGCCGTATAGGTCAAATTTTACTCCCCCTTCATTTGATTCTTAAGCTCAAAAGAGGAGACATCAGGAACGATGGTAGGTTTTGAGGAATCGGTAAGGATTTCGTAAAAATGGGTGGTACCGGATTTCTCCAAATGAAAAACCCTGAACGTCTTCTCAACATCCTGCTGGGTGGTAACCAAGCTTGTATGGGTGCTGTATTGAATGGGAATCATCGGAGTAATCAGCGCCAGGAGGGTAAGAAGAACCAGGAAAAGGTTCTTTTTAAAAGGCCATACATTTTCCGGATTACTTTTAAATCTCATAGAGGAAATTCCGACTCCGACCCCAAACATAAGTATCAGAAGAAGAAATAAGATGAAGAGAGGGGTAAGAGCAAGGGTATCCCATTGCCAATTAGCCTGATGGATATAATAAAAACCAATACTCATCACATTGACCAAAAACAGAATTTCAAACAAGCCGATCAGCACCACCTGCTTCCACATCGTTTTGGTGTAATACAGTAGGTAGAAAATAAGTGCGTAAGGGGCCGTTTCGCTTAAAAACCGCTTACTCAGGCTCCCTACCACATTAGAAAAGAAGTGGGCATTGGTCTGAAACGGCTGAAGGCCATTGGCGTGATACAGAAAGAAGTAAAGCCCCAGAAAATACAGGGCAAAAAAGCCGATATAGAATAGGTAAGAGGGTGTGAATTTGGTTTTTTGAAGGTTAATTTTTTTCATGAGTTCGTATTGTGGAACTATTTCATGTGGAACTGCCTTGGAGGATGGCTCCGTGGCTCTGTCCGGAGCCAAAAAATGGTCAATGACACATATAACAGTTTTTATTGGCTAATCAGCCATTGCTGGCTCAAGACAGAGCCATTGAACCAGCCAGCGTAAGCGGTTTCACAATTAAGCAATTTCCTTCAAAATCTTTCCGGCACTCGCTTTACCGATTCCTTCGATTCCTTCAAGGGCTTTCAAATCCATTCCTTTTAAGTCTTCAATCGTCTTATAACCGGCTTTTTCGAGCTTATTCACAACCGCTTTTCCAAGCCCGCCCCAGTGACCGGGTTCTTTTCCTCCCTCCTCTTTTTCAATAGATTTCTCAGCGGCTTCAATATCTTTTTCCGCTTCATCAGCTCCTTCGAGTTCCTTGTCTTCCATCCGGCGGTTGGTTTTGCTGAGTTCTTTCAGCTTCTCTTTAAAAGCAGGAAGCTGTTCCAGATTATAAAGATCCAGTTCATAGCCGGTCAGGTCAGATGCCAGGCGCACGTTTTGCCCCTTCTTACCAATGGCCATAGGGCGCTCCTCTTCCTCTACAAAAACGGCCGCCCGTTTGCGAACCCGCGGGTCTTCACCGGCATTCACAATAATCACCTCTGCGATCTTGGCAGGCTGAAGGGAGGTGGCGATGAATTCACGCGGGTCTTTGCTCCACTCGATGATGTCTACACGTTCGCCGCTCAGTTCTTCCATCACGCTCTGAATACGCACTCCCTTCTGGCCGATACAGGCACCGATAGGATCGATTTTCTCGTCGTCTGACGCTACGGCGACCTTACTTCGTATACCGGCGTCTCGGGCAATGGATTTGATCTCCACATCTCCTTCAATAATCTCGGGGATCTCCATTTCAAGCAATCGCACCACCAGATTAGGATGAGTGCGGGAAATGGACAACTCCGGTCCTCGGTTGGTGTGCACCACTTTATCTAAATACACCTTGATGCGCTTGCCGTTGTAGTATTTTTCACCGGAGATCTGATCGCGCGCGGACAGGGGAACGGTGTGGTTTTCGATGCTGATATACACATTGTCGCCCTCCACACGCATCACCTGAGCCGACAGGAGCTCATTTTCGCGGTTTTTAAACATCTCGTACAGAGATTCACGTTCCGCTTCCTGAATGCGCTGTAAGATGACCTGTTTGGCAGCCTGAGCGGCGATACGGCCGTATTCCAAAGGTGTGACATCGATTTTGATCTCATCCCCGACTTTCACGTTTTTTTTCATCTTCTTAGCTTCGGTCAGCGAGATCTCGATATTGGGATTATCGATTTCTTCCACCACCTCTTTAACCAGAAGCACGGTGGCAAAATTCCCTCCTTCGTTGATGATGATCTCTACCTCTTCTTCCTTATTGCCAAAGTCTTTTCGGTATGCGGTAGCGAGTGCGGCTTCGACCGCCTCCATAACACTTTCGTAAGAAATATTTTTTTCGGCGCAAATCTGGTTCACGGCCGCGATGAATTGTTCTTTCATGGTTTTTTGATTAAGAGAAAAACCACATCCTAAATTACATAGGATCTGATTGTGCTTTCATTATACCTGCAAATGAGGTGAATGGCAAGAATTTTTAAAATTTGTAATTTGTCCCGCTTTGCGGGACGTAACTTGTAACTGGTAATTTTTGTTTCCCATTCTTAATTATTCATGAATTACAAGTTACGAGTTACGAATTACAAATTTCAGGGGCGGAGGGTTTTATAGATCACCGCATCTTTAAACCCTCTATTTCGCAAAAAATTCATCAGTTTCTGTTTGCGCTTTCGCGGATCGCTTTCACGGACATTTTTAGCCTTCTCATCCAGCGCTTTTTTACAGGCTTCCTCTTCGTTATAACCGGCCTGAAGGAGGAACGGTTCGATCAGATCCTGATCAAGCCCCCGTTTTCTGAATTCCACCATGATTTTTAAGCGGCCGATGGGTCTTTGCGTTAAATGGCTGATGAGCTGTTCCGTGTATCGTCGGTCGTTGATCAGTTCCACCCGCTCCATTTCATCTAAAATCTGAATAATATATCCTTCTTCACCGGGATATCTGGTTTTGAGTTTGCGTTCAAGATTCGCCCGACTTATCATCCGAGCCTGGACGACCCTGAGAGCGGATTCCCAGATTTTGTCATAAGTGGATTTCATGAATCTAATATACCACAGACCCCCTCGGTCACGCATAGCGGGACCACTCCCCCCTCAAGTGAGGGGGGAGTGCCCGAAGGGCGAGGGGGTCTGCTATACGAATTAATTGTCACCAATCCTACCTTCCGATAAAATACCCGTATGAGCCGACCGCCAAAAAAGCAAAAATTCACCGTCCGGTATGAACCTATGGAAGGGGAGTTCTTCGATATAAAACCTCCCAAAAATCCACCGGTACCCACTATTCCGGAAGCAGAAAAAAGGCCGTCTAGTGGATTTGGCCGGTTTTTTGCTGTGGCGTTCATCATTTTTTTAGCGTTTACGATTACGGGGATCTATACAAACGGCCGTTATTTCCTTTCCGAAAACAAAAACATCGCCTTCGCGGGTTACGATAATCTGAAGGAAGGCGCGAAGTCTTTGGCAGATCAGGATTTTAACCGGGCAGGACTGTTGTTTGAAGGAGCGGAATTCACGTTTAAAGAAATGGACCGGAACATGCGTTTTTTAACCGGTCAGGCTAATCACTATCTAAAAGCTGATTTGTATCTGGACGCGACTCAGAAATTACTGGAAAGTGGTATGGCGGTCTCCCGCATCGGTCAGGAATTGAGCGGTCTTTTAAAGGACTCGCGGAGCATCCCCGCTATTTTTATTCAGCAGAACCTTCACGATGATTCATCCATACGCCTCACCGATCTGGTGCGGGTGCAGAAAGAGCGTTTGGATCGGGTGATGGCTGAAACTCTGCTGATCCAGAATAATCTGACCACCCTGAATAACGACGCGCTCCCAAAAGATCTTAATCAGGCACTTGAGACAGCTCGGGGATATTTGGGGGTGTTTTTAGCAACGCTTAAGGAGGTGAATGATAATTTTAAGACCGCCCTCACCCTTCTCGGTGACCCGATGCCTCATCGGTATCTCGTTCTTTTGCAAAATAACCATGAGCTAAGGGCAACAGGCGGGTTTATTGGCAGTTACGCACTGATCGACGTGAACGACGGAGCCATCACGAAAGTGGAGGTAAAAGATGTGTATCAAATCGATGGTCAGCTGGCTGAGGTAGTTGCGCCGCCTCCGGGTATCGACCAGGTCGCTGACCGGCTTTATATGCGTGACGCAAATTACAGTCCGGATTTTCCGACCGCCGCCAAACAGATCATGTGGTTTTTAGAACACAGTAACGGGCCAACCGTTGACACGGTAATCGCCATCGACCAGACGGTTGCCGAAAAACTGCTGACCCTGACAGGTGAAGTGACAGCCCCTGGTTTTCCTTTCGCCATCCGTGCAGAGAATTTCAACGATATTTTCTCTTATCACATCGAAGCCAAACTTTCGAAAACCGGCACACCCAAACAGATGCTGATCGACTTCATTCCCGTGTTTAAAGAACGGCTTTTGAGTTTAGAAAACTTTTCTCAGCTGAACGATGTCGCGCTTAGCCTGATTGAAGGCCGTCATATACAGGTGTATTCAACCGATGCCGATATTCAGTCACTGGCCAGTCGTTTGCGATTAGACGGGGGAATGGTCGCCGTTCAGCCGGACGTGGATTATCTTTCGATCATCACCACCGCGATCGGCGGGAATAAAAGCGACACGTTTATTAAAACCAACCTCACCCATCATACCGAGATCGGCTCTATGGGCGAAATCACCGATTATCTCACCATCCAAAAAACCCACACCTGGAAGCCGGAAGATTTCGTGTATTGGGACAAACTAATAAGCCGGTATGGTACCGGAGAACTGCACGAAAAGACCCTCCGTTTCATTCATGGAGAAGGGGATAATGTGGATTATATGCGCGTATACGTGCCCAAGGGCAGTCGCTTAATCTCTCTTGAGGGAGTGGATATCGAAGACATGGAATCGTACGAAGACCTTGGCCATACCGTATTTGCCTTCACCTTTGGCCCTCTGCCGGCGGGCGAAAGTCAGTCAGTTAAACTGAGTTATAAACTGCCTTTTGAGCTCGATCCCACCAATCCTGTCAAAGGATTTGACACCTACCGTTTCATCACCCAAAAACAGGCCGGCGCGCAGAACATCACGCTCCAAAAAAGCTTGCAAACCTCCGACTATCTGCAAGTCCTCGAAACTTACCCGCCCACCTCAAAAACCGCCTTCACTCTTTATCCGCAATACGAGACCGCTTTGGATGGGAATGAGATCTTCCTGTCGGCCATAGCGGGGAATTAACCCCTCCGCCTTTTCCTTTTCTGCAGATTTTTGGTCAGGAACACATGACCGACCTCGTTGCTGAAGCCGTTTTTCCTGAAAAATCCGATGGCCTGCTTATTTTCGGAATCCGTGTCGACCAGCATCATCCGGACTCCATTTTTGGTGAACACATCGGTCAGTCGTTTAAGAAGCCGCTTTCCTATGCCGGATCCTTTTAATTCGGGCCTTACCCCCAGCCAGACCACATAGCCATAAACCCAGGCATTTTTCCGCTTAGTGATGGTGGTCCCTAGCGCAAATCCCACAATCTCTCCGTGCAGCTCTGCCACGAAAGAAAATTCGCCATCCGATTCAAAATAGCCGACTAATTCATACTCATCCCACGTACGGTAGAGGCTGGGCCATTTTCCTGCGGTAAAAAGTCTTTCCCCTAGGGAAAAGACAGCTGACAGATCATCCAGTTCCATTTCACGGATAATCAGCTCTGTTAAATCAATGTCTGCCCGCTTTCGCCCCTTCATAATAATAAATTAATGCCAAAATCAGTATACTCCTGTCGGTCAAGCCTTTACGATGACCGTTTTTTCAACTCCTCATACAAAGCCTTTTCCATTACTTTTACAGGCGCTTTTTTGCCGAACCACAATTCAAATTGTCCCACGGCCTGATGAAGGAGCATCCGCTCACCGCTGATCGGGGTGGCACCGGCTTTCTTAGCTTCTTTGAGGAGCTGAGTTTCAATCGGATTGGTAATGACATCCATCACCACTGCATGAGAGGGGATTTGGTCGGCATGAAGCAAAGATTCTTCGCTATTCGGCATGGAGCCGACGGGGGTGGCGTTTACGATAATGTCAAAATTTGCTTGTGGAATATGGCGGAACTCAATGGGTTCTACATCAAATTCATCCGCTAAATCCTCAGCCCTTTGCGTGGTTCTGTTAAAAACATGCACATCTGCACCAAATTCTTTTAGGGTATAAATAATCGCTCTGGCGGCACCGCCCGCCCCCATCACAAGGGCTTTCTTTCGTTTTATTTCCGATTGTTCCCGCAGGGCCTGAATGGCACCCATCGCATCAGTATTGTAGCCGTTCAGCATGCTGTTTTCATTTACCACCGTGTTCACTGAGCCGATGATTCTTGCCGCCGGATCATAATGATCCATATACTGCATAATCGTCAGCTTATAAGGCATAGTCACGCTGAATCCGCCGATATTATTCAGCTCCGTTTCATAACAAAAATTAGCCAGGTTTTCCGGGTCATCGGGATCGATATCAAATAGGCGATATTCCGCCTCCAGTTTTAAATACTGAATCCCCGCGTTGTGCATTGCCGGGCTGAGTGAATGAGTAACTGGATGTCCGACAATTCCATAGGTCTTCATTTGCGATTTGTGAATTGTGATTTGCGATTTGAATCAGAAATCTCAAATCAGAAATAAAGTTACTCCTCCCACATATTCCTTTTATCCAACCGATTCTCCCCGATTTTCTCCGCCACTACATCCACAATACCGTCCATCGGCAACGTTTCCTGACTTCCTTTATCCATATCACGCAGAATAATAGTTTTTTCCTGCACTTCGATCTGCCCCAGGATCATGGCATATTCGGCCTGCAGGCGATCCGCCACTTTCATCTGTGATTTAATGGAGGCTTTGCCGGCCGCTGCCACTACATTAATGCCTCGCTCACGCATCTCGTTGAGAAGGGAGAGGGAGCGTTTTTTGGCAATGTGACCGAGTTGGGCCACAAATACATGGATGCGGTCTTTATTGGGTGGACGGATGCCGGCTTCTTTCATATGTTCAATAGTCCGCTCCATACCCGCGGCATAGCCCATAGCCGGAGTGGATGTTCCGCCAAAAAGTTCCACTAAACCATCATATCGTCCGCCACCGCCAGTGGCGTTCTGGGCGCCGTCTTTTTGGCTCCAGTATTCAAAAACAGTATGTGTGTAATAATCCAGTCCGCGTACCAGATAGGGATTTTCGGTATAAGTCACTTTCAGCTCATCCAAAAATTCTTTAACAAGACCATAATGCTCTTTGCTTTCTTCGCTCATTACATTTGCGAATTTTGGAGCCATTGAAGCGAGGATCTGGCAGTCTTCCTCTTTGCAGTCGAGCAGGCGGAGAGGGTTCCGGTGCAGTCGCTTTTGGCAGTCTTCACACAAACTTCTTTCCTTACCGGTGTAAAAGTTAATCAGATCTTCTTTAAACCGACTGCGGTCTTCGCTGGAGCCGATGGTGTTCAGCTGGAGGCTGAGGCGGTCAGCAATGCCCAGATCCTGATTGATTTTATGAGAAAGGTAAATCACTTGCGCGTCGATGACCGGATCAGACTCACCAATGATTTCAAAACCGAACTGATGAAACTGACGGTAGCGGCCTTTCTGCGGACGGTTGTAGCGGAAAAACGGTTCGATGTAATAAAGTTCTACAGGCTGAGGCAATTGCTGCATACCATGCTGAAGATAGGCTCGTACCACCCCAGCGGTTCCTTCGGGTCTTAACGCGAGCTTTTTTCCGCTCTTGCTTTCAAACGTAAACATTTCTTTCTCCACAATATCCGTAGTATCTCCCAGGCTGTGCACAAACACATCCAGATTTTCAAACATGGGAGTGCTGATACGGCGAAAACCGGCTTCACGACAGCGATGGCGGACTACCTTTTTAATAAACGAAAAATACAGGTGATCATCCGGCAGCACATCGTGAACACCTTTAGGGCTTTGGTACTTGGGAGAAGCCATGGTTACGCAATTTTAAATTTTAAATTTTCAATTTTCAAAACCCTTGTTAAATGGAAATTAAAAACTGAGAATTGAAAATTTGACCGCTAAAGTTTATCATATCATAAAATTTTTATGTGTACAACTAAAACATTTCTGATTTACAGTCTCAGATTTCAGATTCAATCTCATATTTAAAATCTAACATCTTAAATTAAATCAGAAACCCTGCCTGCCGGCAGGCAGGTCTGAGGTCAGAAATGACGAGCTATTTTACGTCAGTAGCAAGAACAAGTCCGTCCAATCGCGGTTCCCATTCCACCCCCTTTTTCACAGCATACAGGCGTGAGGATTCAAACAGGGGGATGCCAATGAGATCTTTATGAATCAACTCCATGATTTTTTGGAGGGTGGTAAGCCGTTTGTGAGGATCCAGCTCCTGACGGCTTTTTTCAATCAGGGCATCCACAACCGCGTTTTTATACCGCCCGTTATTATATTGCCCCTTGCTGTGGATGAAATCATCCAAAAAGCCCCCGGCATCCCCATTTTCTGCCTGCCAGCCGATTACAAACAACTGTGACTGATTGTCTTTAACGCGCTGAAGAAGATCAGAAGGGGATATGGGATTATCTTTTACCAAAAAGCCGGCTTCACGCAATTGGTTTTTCAGATAATCAGCGAGCGTCCGGTAAGTGGTGAGATAATCCAGCGTGATTTTTTTTCGCTGTTCGCCGAACAGGTCTTTGGCGCGTTCTCCTTCATTGAATTCAGCCATGGAAATACCCGGATTGTAACCGTAAACTCCGGGAGCTACAAACTGGGAGACCTGACGTACAAAATGGTTACCAATCTCTTCGATTTTAGCCGGGTCAAAAAGAGTCAGAATCGCCTCTCGTATTTCCCGGTCAGCAAGGAGAGGGTCATCCAGTTTAAACATAAGAAAGTTAACTTCCAGACTGTAACTGGTCTTTACTTGTTCTTTGGGGAGCTCAAGCGCCTGATCCCGCGGGACCGCCACCAAAATGTCAATCAGTCCCCGCTCAAAGTCTGTTTGACGCTGTTCCTTATTTTTGGTGACCTGATAATTCACGGTCCGATAGGCAGGATGGCGCCCCCAGTAATTTTCAAACGCTGTAAGTGTTAAATAGTTTCCCTTGACCCATTCCTGAATTTTATAAGGCCCGGTGCCCGTGTTATCCGACCGGTTGATATGAAATTTGGTCAGTTTAGAAAGTACAAGAGGGTCAGGCTTTTGAGTAATAATTTTAAGGGTAAAATCATCTTTTTTCTGGATTTCTTTAACGGTGCTCAAAACGCTTTTTATCTGGCTTCCCCCTATTTTTTGGGCTTCATTATAACTATCGATAACACTTTGGGCATCAAAAGGGGTTCCGTCCTGAAAAACAACCTCCTTTCTCAATTTAAACTCCCAGGTTACAGGGTCTAAATTTCCCCAGGAAACCGCCAATCCAGGAACAATACGGAGGTTTTTGTCGAATTTTACCAATCCCTCGTAGGCATTGGCCGTCCGAATCATGTTATTAAGATTCAGGCTATAAGGGGATATGTCGGTGGCTTCTGCGTTTAAAACAATAGTCAGGGTGTCAGCTTTATAACGGTGAGGGCCAAAGACCTTGTTCGGGAGTTCCTGAAAAAAGAAGTCCTTTTTAATAAAGGCAAATAGAGCAATGAGGATCAGGAGGCCGGTGAAAAGATTTTTCTTCGTCATGGGTTCGTATTGTGGAGCGTATAATAGCTCGTGTAGTGGCTCGTATAGTGGTTGCCACCATTCGAGCCACTATTCCGGTCAACTATTCGAGCCACTATTCGGTATAATAGCAAAAAACCCCGATGAGTGACACCAGGGTTTTTTATTGATTGTTTTTAGTATTAAACAGCTGGAGGAGTAGGAGGAGCGGATTCCGAAGGAGCCGAAGCCTCTGACGAAGGAACCGAAGCCTCTGGCGAAGGTTCCTGAGGAAGTTCCGGAGCGGGAGCTGCTGCTACTGCGACAGGTTCTTTAGGTTTTTCTTCCGGCATTTTAGCCACGGGCGCAACAGGGGCTATCGGCGTTTCGGCAGGAGCACTGCCGCCACTAAAAGCAGATTTAGCTTCTTCAGTGGTGTTATAGATCGTGACGATCTGAGTAATTCCCACTACTTTTAAGATATCCAGAATATTGGGGCGGGCATTGGTGATAGCGATCTTACCGTTTTTGGCGCTCGCGCGGGAATACCAATCGGTAACGTAGCCGATGGATTTGGAATTCATATAAGCCAGTTCGGAAAAATCCAGAAGCAGATTGGGCTCAGACATTTCATCGATTGCCTGATAAATCTTTTTAGCCTCCTCATCCACATTGGTTTCATCGAGCTGACCGATAAAACTGATCATTTTGACCATTTTACCGTTTACATCCAAGTCCTGAAGAGTGGTTTGTACGTCTGCCATGATAGATTTGATTTTAAATTTTAAGTTTTAAATCAGAAATCTGAAATCAGAAATCTGAAATCAGAAATCTGAAATGTTATAGTTGTTCTCCTTCTTCTAAATATTTTACCACGTGCACCGTCAGCCCGCCTTCGGGGTTATCTTTGAATTCCAGAACATCGGTCCAGTTGGCCACGATCTGAGTCAGGCCGCGCCCGCGGAGTGAAGTCATTTTGGTGGGGTCTATATGCTTTCGCTGTTCAACCACAGCCGTCATATTCTGAGCTGTTTTTTTAGAGGGACCCGTGCCGGAATCGATGATATAGATCTCAATACTTTTGCCTTTACGGCTGACAAAAGTAATTGTCACATCCATACCCGGGGCGGACCCGAATTCGATGGCATTGTTAACGAGTTCGTCAACCACCGACTGAAACCGGAAAGCCCATTGTTCTGAAAAACCAGTCATATTGCGGACCACATTCATCGTAAAATCCCTTAAGCCAGACATAAAGTAAGCATTGGTCGGGATAATGATGCTGATTTTTACTGGTTCATCCATGTTTTTTTGGCTTTTACTGGCGACACTTTGATCCTGAGTCACTCCAGTTCCCTTATTTTCAGAGGGGATAGTAATGTTGGTGTCAGATGGTTTTGTTTCTTCCATGAGATTTGGTTTCTTAGCTATCTTGATATTTTATCATTTTTTAAGCAAAAAAGCAAGAATAATTACTCTGATAAGTAACTGATTGACATCTAATTGACGGCTGATAGATATCCAGGGGGCTAGCTGACTAGCGATCTATTAGCTGTCCATTGGTAATCAATAAGAAATCCATCAGTTTTCCAGCACCCCCGCCGGTATAAGGCGAAGATCATTGGGGGGCCAAAGGACAATCAGGACCTTTCCTCTGATATTATTACTGTCCACGAAAGGGGTATACTGCTCGTCAATCGGTGAAAACCAATGGCGGGAGTCATTGCTGTGGCCGCGATTATCCCCTAAGACAAAATTATACCCCTCAGGAACGACAAAATCCCCCATGCCGGGTGTTTTGTTAAAATACGTACTGAAAGCGTTTTCATCGTTTAAATAGGCTTCTTCCAGCTCAATAAATTCGTTGCCATCCACCATTTTTAAATAGACACGCCCGTTTTCAATCCGGATGGTGTCACCAGGGACCCCGATAATCCGTTTAACAAAATATTCAGGCCCCGTCGAACTATAGATCCGCACCAGATACGATTGACCCTCCTGGCCTAGAAAAGTTAGTTGCCCGGCCTTAATATCCGCTTCGTTCACCACCTTTTTTTCAGCCTGTTTCCAGCTGCGGTCGATAAGAGAATCGGCTTTTGATTCCTCAATAGGCCTAAAATAAATCAAGTCTCCCTTTTCCACTTCATCCTGACAGAACCAGAACAGTCGGACGAGGGGGTTCTGGCAGTAAAAAACGTTTTTTTCGGTTTTTAAATCCTCAATGGGCAAAACCCCTTCACCGCTTGCGCCAAAAACAATCGATTCTTCAAATTTATGAGGATATTTATTGGTAATAGGGGGTAAGAAAACCACTGTATCTCCCCGTTCAGGCTCTCCTAAATGGTAATTTAGCTTATCAATCAGGATGAATTCATTATTTTTTAGCGTATCGGCCATAGAGGAGCCGATGACCCGGAACGGGGAAATCAGAAACGTCCGGATCAGCACTACCAGTACAATGATGATGACCGCATTGTAGAGAATATCCGCCAAAAAAAGCCCGATTTCTTTCAGGGGTCTTCTTGGGCTGCTTTCTTCAGAGGTCTTTTTAAGCATAGTCTGTGTCTTAAAAAACGCGTACAAAGCTTAGCCGTTATTTAAATTATTTACAAGTTTTTTTATTTTTGCAATAATCAAGGTGGACAAAAAAATAAAAATGATTATCGATAAGCTTATTTTCAAAAAGCATCTGGAAAAAGGGGAGAAGATCCTCTACGTGGTGCATAAACATTGGATTGAAGTGGTAAAATCGACTTTGGAAGTGATTTTTTTTGGCTATGCCATACCATGGGCTTTATATTTTATCGGTTTTAATTCACCTCTCTTCTTCTGGATTGCCTTTGTCTGGTCTGCCGCTGCGACCATACGGTTTTTATATGTTCTGGTCGACTGGCTGAGTGACGCGTGGCTGATTACTGATATGAGTACGATTATCGTTGAATGGCATGGGATTTTCAGTAACACATCGGCGCGGGTAGGCTTTGAGGATATTGAGGGCGCATCTTACGAGATCAAAGGATTTTGGGGGACTATCCTCCGCTTTGGGAACATGACACTCCGGGTGATGTCAGGTTCTCATTTCGATCTTAAAAACGTTTCAAGCCCTAAAAAAGCAGAGCTGGCTTTGGCCCGGTTTCAGGATCAGTATCTAAATGACCGGAATATGCAGGACTCAACCAGCTTAAAAAGCCTGCTTTCAGATATGGTTTCGCATCATATTCGTGACATAAAATAAAAACGCGATATTTTAAAATTGGAAAATCGCACCTGCTGAGGTATAATACCTAGGCAATAAAAACAAAAAACAAACAAATCCCCCTGCTAAGGGGGAGCCGACTCTGAGCCCGTCGAAGAGACGGAGGGGGTCAAAAACAAAAACAAAAAATGAAAATTTTTCTGATCATATTAACCGTTTTTATAACGGTGGATGTGCTGATTGTCCTGTATGTCGTGTACCGGCGTATACGGCGTAAGGTTTCGGAAAAGGACAAGGCCAATATACGGAAGAACTGGAAAGAGATCATTCGCCAGCAGGACACACGGCACGCCATTATGGATGCGGATAAACTACTCGACCACACGTTGTATCTTTTTGGCTATAAAGGAAATTTGGGCTCTAAACTCAAAAAAGCCAATCGTCTTTTTAAAAACGTCGACAAGGTCTGGGCCGCTCATAAAGTGCGCAATAACATCGCCCATCAGATGAATTATCGGATCGATGAAAAGACCTATCGCAACACCATGCTGGCCTTTAAAGAGGCGTTTAAGGATTTGAAAATATTCTAAATAATCGAATAGTGGCTCGTATAGTTGGCCGAATTGTGGACCGAATGGTAGTAGCCACTATACGAGCCACGACATGGCCCACAATTCGGCCCACAATTCGAAATATGATACTAGGAATAACCGGCATCAGCGGATCAGGAAAACACACAGCTGCCCATTTTTTTGAACAGAAAGGGTGGGTGATTTTAGACGCGGATAAGATCGCTCATCGATCCTATCGTCCTTATACGGCTGTCTGGAAGGCAGTGATCCGTGAATTCGGAGAGGGGATTTTGAACACAGATGACACCATCAATCGGGTAAAGCTGGGCAAGATTGTTTTTAATGCTTCAGAACCCGAAGTGTCGAAAATGGCACTCTCCAAACTTAATCAAATCATTCACCCTTATATGAAACGGCGGATCAGGAACGAGATCCACCGCCATTTTCGGCGCCAGTCCAACATCGCCATTGTGGTGGCGCTGTGGCGGGAGTCAGGCTTGGAAGACTGCTGTGAAAAAATACTGCTTATTAAGGCGGCTTCCGAACTACGGAGCAGGCGGATCCAGGGGCGGGATGGTATTTCGCCGGAGACATACGGAATGCGGATCCAGAATCAAACCGAACCGCCCCAGTCGGATTTTGTAGTAGAAAATAGCGGATCGTTAGCGGATTTCAGAAAAAAACTGGCTCAGCTGGAGCTTTAAAAAGCGTTCTGGAAAAAGGCGCAAGAAAACGCCCGGGTTTTTAATGTGAAATATATATATAAGAAGCTATTGACAAAAATCGAAAAATTATTATAATGAATAACCAATAACTATATTTAGCCCTCTCATGTCCGAAAAACCAATTCCGAAAACTAAGGCTTCTTCCAAAGCGCCGCAATCCGGCGTGGATTTTGAAATCGATGTGTCTTTAAGTGGTCTGGAAGAAGATGGTCGGGCGTTTGATATTGACCCTAAACGTGCAGAAATTATTTCACGATCCCGCAAGGGCGAAGATATAGAACCCCGGCTAAAACAACTGCCCGAATGGGAAGCGGACGGTTTAGGCGAGACCGAGACGTACATCCCGGATTTGCCGCCCCATCCTCCTGTGCCACTGGAAGATAAAAAGGATGAGGATTATGAGATCAGGGTGATCCGGTATTTAAACAGTAAGATCCAGAAAACTGAAGTACTTGTCCAAAAGTTAAAAAATGATCCTAGCGCGCCGCCGGAAGTCATTGAAAGGGCTGAAAGAACGCTTGAATCACATCGGAAGGATTATCAGCGGTGCATGGAACAGCTGCAAAGCACTGCCTCAGAGACCGCCACCGACGCGTCGCTGGATGACGCGTTTGCGGATATTCTGGGCGAATTGAATGAGGCTGGATTTGAAGCCACAGGTAACGCGGATGATTTTCCTACTGAAGAGCAGGCCAAAGCCGCAGAGCGGCAGGATGAGCTCAATCGGATTCGGGAGCTAGTCAGTCAGCTTGATATGAATAGCACGGAAGGGGAATGGATTACTCATCAGTCGGAACATCTTAAAGGTCAGCCCGACAGAAAACAGCTCATCGATTATCTGACAAGAAAGCAGGAAGAGGCCGTAATAGAGTTTTTAAAACGCAAAGAGCTGGAACGGAAAACGGAGCAGGAAACGGCCATCCAGGAAGAAATCAAAAAACGCGAAGAGGAGCAAAGGATAAAAAAAGAGATCGGAGATTTCATTATGGATACAATCGTTGAAGGAAAAGGAGCGCGTATTGAGAATCTGGAAGCCTTTGAACGCCAAGGGGGAAAAGTGCATGAATCCGATTCATGGGGCTTTCGAAAAATCGAATGGAGAGGAAGATTTAATGTACTGGATGGAGACAATCGTCTGATAAAACCCATGGTCGGTCAGGAATGGTTTGATGCAGTGGGTGAATTCCATCTCTGGTCTTATAAACACAGTCCTACCTCTCGTGAAAAGAAGCTTATGGCTCCGATTAAAAAAGGAGGAGAGACTTATTTTCTTACAGTAGATGGCGAATTACTTCCTCTTCTATCCCCCACAGAAGAGCTCAGGGCTTTTTACGAAAACAAAGAGGAGGCGGAAGTGATAGAGGGCGAGCCGATCTTTATGGAATCGGCAGAACGTCATATTGTTTATGTCGAGATCCTGGCAGAAGAATTGGCAGCATTTGCCCAACGCTTTGATGAAGCGGATAAGCAGGCATTATTCAGCCTGAAAGACAAGATACTTGCGGTGAAAAATTCTGATATGGATTTGGATTGGAAGGCAGTCCTGTTATCAGTGAAAGAATGTGTTAAAAATGCGAAGTTAAGTGCAAATGTAGCTTTTATTAAAGACCGCCTATTCTTACGGCTGGCCAAAACCGCCCGGGCTTACGATGCGGAACTGGATTTTAACGGACTGGCTGAACTGGATGATTACCAGTGGGAACCTTATGGCCGATATGATCAGGGAGTCATCATCCAGTTTAATAAAGATAACAACCGAAAATACACCCTGATCCGTGATGGGAAACTGCTTTATTCGATGGGTGAGGCCTTAGATACACTAGAGCCCTTTGCCGGAAAGGTGGCACGGGTCTCCGCTCAGCGCGATAAAATGGTGTTGTATAACTTTATCCTCAAGGAAAACGGTGAATTATTCAATCAGGAATGGTTTAAATTCATTTATCCCTCCAATCATGGTATGTCCCGCTTGCGGACATTAGATGACCGCTATAATTATATGAATCCCGAAACAGGTCTTCTTATCAGTGATATCGGTTATGATGAGGCGGGCGATTTTGATAAAAGCGGAAAAGCACTGGTTAAACAGGCTGGTGAAAAATTTTACATTAATCGTGAAGGCAAACGGCTTCAGCCGATTCAGGTGGTCGCTTCAATAGTGGTCGATCGCCATTTTGATACGGCTAAAACCGGCCCCATTCCTACTATTGAAGAATTAAAAGCCCGTATTAAGGAGCGGACACAGGATGCGAAAGACCGGCACATCAGCCATCAGTTCAGAGATCGGTTTCAGGAATTAATCGAAGCGCATCCTGAGGTAAGAGAAGAACTTTATAGGCTTTTTAGCAGTTTCCGCCAGACAGTTAACATGCATATAGGCAAAAACGACAACGACAAAAAGATTCATGAGGATCATATAATCAAGACGCTTATAGGAAAAGTGGAAAAATCGGCGTTAAACAGAAAACTTAAACAGACACTGAGAGATACGATTTATAATTTAAGATATAAAAAGCCCATATGGGGAAGGGTAGATTTATTACCAGTTCCTCTTGTCACTGGTTTTAGTACATTGATCCAGGTTCACTCCGAAGAGAAGGATGCGTTGTTTAGCCTGATTATGCGCCTAGAGATGAAAATACAGCAATTTCCTAAAAAGGAACGCCATTCACGAGTCCTGCGCGAGAATCTTCGCAACCTTATATTTGGAAAAGAATCTAAGCTCAGTCTTAAAACCAAGCGAACGGTTTATGACATGCTCCTGACCATGATGAACAATCCCGATATTCAATGGGGTGGCTCATCAGCCGACCGCCAGACGTTTAAAAGAGAGCATACAGAAAGACGGATTAACCGATTGTGCGCATTTGCAGAAGGAGGCCGTATAGACGAGGCTTACCAGGGCTTTCAAAAGCTCTTACAGTCCGGCCATGGCCAGACTGTATTGAGTAAAAAACGAAGCACTTTAAAAACATTGGCGCTGTCTTTTTATCAGCATCTTTATCAGTTATCCCAGTCCTATCAGGCAGGAGACCGAAATCCTGCTTTAGTAAAAAAGTATAAGGACATAGAGAAAAAGACCATTGATGTATTGAGGTGCGCACACACAGCTGACCCTGATGATACGCAGATTCAGCAATTGATCGACCTATTAAAGACTCCGGAAAAACCGATCTCCCTCGCCGGAATGGAAAAGAAAGTAGCTCCTTCAGCCCGCTCAACAATAAAGCCAAGACGAAGTCGTTTGAAAATTTTAATCGTACTTGGAATGGCCGCAGCTGCTGCCATGGTAACCCACAGGCATATCTGCTCAGATAATTCGAAAGATAAAAAACCGGCGGTTACTCAGCCTTATAAGGGCAATATAAAAGCGGGTTTAGGGTTGGCGAAAGTCCAGACTGAACAAGGAAACATGAGAGCGGCAGGAATCCTGTTCCGCAGACTGCTGAAGGCCGAACCGAAAAACGCCGATATCCACGCGGCATACGGACAGTTTCTTATAAAACTTAATAAGCTGGAAGGAGCTGAATGGCATCTTAATCGGGCGCTTGAACTGGACCCGGCCAATGAACTGGCTCAGCGTGAATTAAAAAAAATAGAAACAAACGGCACGAAGTAATCCTCTAATTCATTCACATGAACCCTAATAAACCCGAAGTACACGATTGTCCTTACAATAATCCTGCCGAAAAGGTCCGTTTACGGAATCTGGTTGATTCTATGAACGTCCTGATCCGCCATCATAGTTCTTTATCCGGTGCGGAAAGTAAGGAGGATTTTGTAAAAGAGCTCCAGAAATTGCTTTTAAAATCAGGGTTGCCGAACGAGGTCCGAAGCCGGCTTCAGCCTTTTTATCTGAGCGCCCAGCTTAAAGCCGCTCATCACGATGAATGGTTTGATGCGGAGGCCATGAATGAGACATTCCAAGGGGCGATGGACGCTTGCCTGGAGCAGGGCTCGCTTGAAAGATTACAAGACTTGGCCGTAAGAACCCGGGCGCTTATCAGCCAGCGGTTTGATACCAATACCCCCCTTTCGCCTGAAAAACAGCTGAAAAAAGACCTTCTTGCTATCAGCAATGTAAATCCGGTTCATTCACGGGTACGCAATTTTTTCCGGAAAAAGATCCGGGAGGGTATTCCAAAAAAATCGTTTGATTTTAATGCTGTTTTAGAAGAATTAAAAAAAGACTGGAAGGTCAGACAGAGCACCGCTGAGATAAAAGAAGCTGAACGCCGTGAGAAGGCCGATAAAACTTTAAACAGCATCCGCGCGGATATTCAGATGGAACAGCATATACGGGAAGTGTTAAGAACTCCCGCCAAACCGAAAGAAGAAGTGAATGTGGCTAAAGTTGCCGAGCAGGCTCTGGCTGACCAGCTAGAAAGACTGCCGCAGACAAAGCCTCAAATCCAATTTTCTGGCGACATGGTGGAGGTGGACAGCAAGGCTTCTGAAACACCTGCAGTGCCACCGGAAGCCGACACAGCTTTTCCTCCTTTAACAGGGATGCCGATGGAAGAATTCAGTCCGCTGATGGAAGATCCTGAAGCTGAAAAGCCAGCGGCTGAACCTGAACAGCCGGAAGTCCCGGCCGCCAAAAAAGATTTACTATCCCGCCAGTTCACCAAGATCATCGGCCCGGAAAAGAATCAGTGGAACGGCCTGATGATGGCAACGTTTTCTGGGAATGAAAACAGTGTCCGGCGTTTTCTGAAACAGGGAATCGATGTGAACGAAGTAGATGAGACAGGGTACACTCCTCTTATGCTCGCCGCGGAAAATGGATTCACCCACATTGTTAAAATTTTAATCGACCATAAAGCGGACTGGAAACTAAAAGATAAAAAAGGGGAAACCGCTTTGGATAAAGCCTGCCGGGTCGGCCATAATGAAGTAGCGGCTATTTTGGCCTTTAAATGGGGGAATAAAGCCAGTCATGACAGAGATTATGAACTGGCCCGCCAATATTTTGAGCAGGTAATCAATCTTGATCCGAATTTTTTATTGGCCCGTGAGAATCTCAGTTATGTACTGGAGCGGTTGGAAGAATTAAAACTGGCCGCCGAAAAAAAAGCGCGTTTACTCATCAAATCCGCCCGCCAGGCGGTTCAGATGGGAGGCAATTTTAACAATCAGAACGATTTTGAAAGGGCGCTCGAATGCTATAAAAAGGTATTTACCCAGGGTTTTAATCCGACGCCGGATATTGTGGCGATGGCGCACTTTGGTATGGGACAGGTTTATTTAAAGAAAAATGAACTGGAACCTGCCAAAGAGCATTTTGAAGAGATCTTAAAAACCGACCCAAATCATTTTGATGCCTGCTATTATCTGGGTTATATTTTTCATCGGCAGGAGAATCTGGAGGCGGCAAAGATCTGGTACAATAAAGCGCTTCAGATCCGGCCGGATGACGGACGGGTAAAAAATTATCTCAGCGCCATCCGGAACCAGGAGACTCCAAGGACTTCTTCGGGGAGTACGCTGGAAGATGCTTTTGCCGCTCTGGCCGTTCAGCAACAGGATAAAGAAACGGAATTTCAGGCGACAATGGGGCAGAGTGAGATTGATGTGCCGGGAGATATGCTGTCCTGTGAATCGGGTGATGACGCTGAACCTTATAATGCGCCAGACATTAATCAGCTGAATGGCATTGGCCTTCCTGTTGAACCCGATAACCTGCCTCCTCCGCCTCTTCCTCCGGATGCGATTCCGGCAGGAGAAGACGCTTCTGGCTTTACTTCTCCGGCGGTTCGCGGTCAAAGTAGTCAATTGAGCGAAGAAGAACTCGAACGCAAACGAGTCCGGGCCAGAAAGCGCTTGGAAGAACTTTGTCGTGTGATTGCCTGTGAAGAGCATCGTTTAGGAGAAGAATTAGACGAGGCAGTCAAAGGTTATGTGACATTGGTCAAACAGCCGACACTTTCCTGTATCGAAGGAGTGGATCATCGAATGATTGCGATTAAATTGCGTGATTTATGGAGACAGGGACTGATGAAGGATTTTACTCCTGTAGAAATGGCCCATGCTCAGGATCTGGCCGTCAGCGATAAAATCAGTGGGAGAGAATCGGAAGAATACTTTATTGCCTTGGTTGAATATGGAAAAAGCTGTTTTGAAACCAAAACCCTTGTAGGGTTTAAAAAGGCGAAATCCCTTTTCTCCAAAGCGCTCAAGATCATTAAAGAACCGGAAGAAAAATATATGTGGGTAATAGATTTGCTGAATGAGACTAGGGAGTGGATAGGAAAACTGAAAGAAGAAGAAAAACCAGTTAGAATCGAGAAAGATTTTGAAAATTCATTACGTCCGCCCACGATCGTGGCTCCGGATATGCCCGAAGCGGTGCGCAAGGAAGCGCAGGGGGGTATGGGGATTTTCAACAGTAAAACCCGGAAATTCGTACCAGGGAAAACCAAGGTGCGGCGGGAGGAACCCAAAACAATTCCCCGAGGGGAGGTTTTAGAGAAAAGATTAGCAGAGCGTATGGGAAATCTGGCTGATGAGCCGGTCACTCAAAAAAATATCAAGATTCCCGAAAAAGTCTGTCGGTCAGGTCAAGATGAATTTGAAGCCATGCCGCCCACAATACCAAACGCCGCATCGAAAAAGGAGATTGCTGATAATCCGGAGTTCCGCCGTAACGCCCAAAAGCTTCGGCATCAGTACATAGAATCTAAAGACCCTGCTCACAAAAGCATGCTCCAGAAGACTATCATCAAATATCATCACGATGACATCACTTTTCATCAGAAAAAGAGTGCAGAATCGTATCTGGAATTTGGTATCAGCCTGATTACTTTCGGAGACAAACCCCGAGCCGCCCAGGCATTGAATGAGGCTTTGGCATTAGTGCGCGAGGACCAGCAGACACTGAAAGGGCAGATCAATGAATGGCTGGGGAAACTGGACGAAAAAGCGGTTTAAATTCTTCGTAACTCGTAACTTGTAATTTATCCCGCAGGGCGGGGCGTAATTTGTAATTGAATATTTTATTAAAATTACAAGTTACAAATTACGAATTACAAGTTACAATAAATGACGTTATCAAGTTACAGCGTTATTGATTATGGAATACGAACCCGTGATCGGCATTGAGATCCACGCAAGGATCAATTCTAAAACCAAACTATTCTGCCGTTGCAGTAATATTATTTTTAATGAAAAGCCAAATAGTCATGTGTGTGGTATTTGTATGGGGCATCCGGGTATGCTGCCAGCCACGAATCAGGAGGCCGTGAAGAAGGGGATCAAGGCGGCACTGGCTTTGGGGTGCGAGATCAAAGAGTTCTCTAAATTCGACCGTAAAAGTTATTTTTATCCGGATTTGCCAAAGGGCTATCAGATATCCCAGTACGACAAGCCCATTTCGGAAAACGGAAAAATCGTTATCACATTGTCTGACGGCAGTGCAAAAACAATCGGTATCACCCGCCTGCATCTGGAAGACGATGCGGGTAAACTCACTCACACAGCAGGTGGTACATTGGTTGATTTCAACCGTTCCGGCACACCGCTTATGGAAATCGTCAGTGAGCCCGATATGCGCAGTGTGGAAGAAGCAAGTTTATACGCCCGTCAGATTCAGAAGATCGTACGATACGTAGACGCCTCCGATGCAGATATGGAAAAAGGACAGATGCGTTTTGACATCAATGTCTCCCTTCGGCCAAAGGGCCAGAAGGAATTCGGCGTGCGGAGTGAAACGAAAAACCTCAATTCTTTCCGAAGTCTGGAAAAGGCTTTAGAGTACGAGATCAAACGCCAGACGGAGATCCTGGAGGGCGGTGGCGAAGTGGTGCAGGAGACCCGTGGCTGGGATGATAATAAAGAAGTCACGATTTCCCAGCGCGGTAAAGAGGGAGCAGCCGATTATCGCTACTTCCCCGAACCGGATATTCCGCCGCTGGTGGTGACCAAAGAGATGATTGAGGAATTGAAGAAAGAAATTCCGGAACTGCATGATGCGAAAGCCGACCGCTATCAGTCCGAGCTTGATCTGCCGGCCAATCACGCTCATCAGCTTTCGGGCAATGCACCGCTGGCCGCTTATTTTGAAGAAGCTTTAAAAGTATCGGGCGAACCGAAAAAAACCGCTAATTGGATTCTGTCTGAACTCATGGGAAGGCTTAATGAAAGTCAAATGTCAATTGTCAAATGTCAATTGTCACCCGAAAATCTCGGTAAACTCGTTAGGCTCATCGAAGACGGTGTGATTTCCGGTAAGATCGCCAAAGATATTTTCCCGGAAGTTTATGAGGGGAATTTAGACCCGGAAAAAGTGGTGGAAGAAAAAGGGCTGAAGGTAATGAGTGACACGGGCGAGCTTGGAAAAATATGTCAGGAGGTCATCGACCGAAATCCAAATATCGTTGCGGATTTTAAAGGGGGGAAAGAAAAGGCCATCGGTGGCTTGGTGGGTCAGGTGATGGGGGCGACGAAAGGGGCTGGGAATCCGAAGATAGTGAATGAGATTTTGCGGAAACAGCTGTCTGAACTGTGATTATTATGATGGAATGATTTTTATGATTAACTTTTTTCAGTTTATTTTAAAAAATTGAAAAATCATGTTAATCAATTAATCACATAAATCACAGTTCAGACAGCTGTCAACCTTAACCGTTCGCTTTTAAGAGTGAAAATATGGTATAATTTATAAGAATTAAAAATTCAAAAATTAGAAATTAAAAATTATCATCATGCCCATCATCCCAACCGTTATCGACAAAACCCCTGAAGGGGGAGAGCGTGTGTACGACATTTTCTCCCGTCTTTTAGAAGAACGGATTATTTTCCTGGGTTCTGCCATCAACGACGAAGTCGCGAATACCGTGATCGCCCAGCTGCTCTTTCTGGAAAAGGTCGACCCGACTAAAGACATCACCATTTACGTGAACTCACCGGGAGGTTCGGTTTCCGCCACGCTCGCCATGTATGACACCATGCAGCTCATTAAATGCGATGTATCCACTGTCTGTCTCGGTATCGCGGCGTCCGGCGGTTCCATCATTCTGATGGGTGGCACGAAAGGAAAGCGATTTATTCTGCCTCATTCCGAAGTCATGATCCATCAGCCTCTGGGCGGCACCGAAGGTCAGGCCACTGATATTGCCATTCACGCTGATCACATCGTACAGACCAAAAAACTGCTGAATCAGATGATTGCAAGGCACACGGGTCAGACCATGGAACAGGTAGAAAAAGACACGGAGCGCGACAAATTCATGCGCGCCAAAGAAGCCCTGGATTACGGCATTGTGGATAAGATCATTGAATCGAAGAAATAATTAAATTCAAAAACTGAAGGCGCGGATTATCATCCGCGCTTTTTTGTGATGGTTAAAAATTGACAAAACATAAAATAAAATGCATAATACTCCCCATGTCCAAAAGGAAGCATAAAAATCGGCCAAGGAAACAACCATCTAAGCAGCCACAGCAGATATTTGTAAAGCCTGAAGAAGCAATAGCGGGTCATACCCGCCGAAACATATTAATAGGTTTTGGAGGAGCTGTTGCAACGGGAGGTGTTTTAGGCCTTATTAAATTTTTAGGCGGAGAAAAGGTTACTCAAAAACAGGTGCCCAGAAATGTACCTCAAAAACGCCCAGTTACCCCAAAATTACCTGAATATGATGAATGGGCTTCGAAGATCGAATTGCCTCAATTTCATTTAGAAGAACAGCTCAATTGGAGTATGGACAAAAGATTGGATTATTTTTTACCTCAGAATGTGGGATTAGAAAAGGTAAAAAAGTTGTTAGATCAGTTTGACGATTTAAAAGAGAAGACATTTCGTAGTTTAGATAATGCGAAAAATTTACCAGAACGAAACGCCACAATTGAACATTTTTTTAGTGAACTGGTAAGTTTATATCTTACTGCAACAGGAGAGGCTGAAAAAACATCAGACTCTGCCTATGAAGATTTAAATCGATTTTTGTTGGTTGGTAATCAATTCTTATTTGGGACGAAATTCTATGGGCTTTATTCAGTCAAAGAAGTTTTAAATGTAATTATACAGCATAATAACAAGAAAACCCAAATCCCTATTATTTTTGCAAGAAAGCAACATGATCTTCTTCCTGTTATTCTTGATGCGCCTGATAACCTCGACTCTTCTATTGCGGCTCATGATAAAAAAGCCAATTGTATTTATATTGACGAGATAAGATTAGCACGAAGTATAAAAAGCGATTTAGAATTATTAGAGAATAGCTACCGTAGATTAGGTAAAAAAATGAGACAAATCGATAAGCAGGCTTTATTCAGAGGTGTGCTAAATGCCGTAATTGCGCATGAATCAATGCATGCTATTTTACATTCTATGGGAATTGACTCTATGGGAAATGATGCCATTAAACGAAAAGGGAATATCAGATTAATCGGAGCTACACTTAGGCAGTTTGAATATGAACATTATAATAATATCAATTTGCATGAATTAGCCGCTATGGGATATGGCCTTTTCTCTTCTGGTGAAAGCGCCATTTTAAATATACTTAATACGACTGATCCTCCAGGAAGGAGCAGCAGATACGAAATGGCATTTAATATTGCAATGGCTGGGATTGTACATTCTCGTACTATTGACCACGATACACATCAGGAACTTTTAACAGGAAAGGTATCTTCTAATACTCTAATTTCAGCAATTTCGCAGATGTCTGACGAGGAATTGCACCGTATTGGCAAACTAATGGCTAAACTGGCTATTTATCTGACACAGGAATGATAGCTTTGCTATACTGTTCGCATGTTTCATTTACTCAAACAATCCGGCAAAGCCCGTCGCGGCACCCTTAAAACCGCCCACGGGGAGATCCAGACTCCTTTTTTTATGACGATCGGCACGGTGGGGGCGGTCAAGGGCCTGCTTCCGTCTGAAGTTAAGGAGCTGGGTGGTCAGGTGATTTTGGCAAACACATATCACCTCCACCTGCGTCCGGGTGAGGATGTTGTGGAGAAAGCGGGCGGTCTGCACAAATTTATGGACTGGGACGGGCCGATCTTAACCGATAGTGGCGGGTATCAGGTCTTTTCATTATCCAAAATCCGGAAACTGAAAGACGACGGGGTAGAATTCCAGTCACATCTGGACGGGAAGAAGATTTTTTTAACCCCCGAAAAGGCAATCGAAATTCAGATGAAATTGGGATCCGACATCATGATGGTCTTAGACGAATGCCCCGCCGCCGATGCGGAACGGAAATACATCGAGAAGTCATTGGAACTGACCACCAAATGGGCACAGCGTTGCAAACAATTCCACGATGCCCCACAATCGCCCCACAATCGCCCCACAATCGCCCCACAATTGTTATTCGGCATCGTCCAAGGCGGTATGCATCCGGATCTCCGTGAACGTTCCGCTAAAGAACTGGTGGCCATCGATTTCGACGGATACGCGATCGGCGGTTTGTCGGTCGGTGAACCGAATGAAGTCATGTATCAGATGATCGAACATACGGTGCCTCATTTGCCGGAAGACAGGCCCCGGTACCTGATGGGGGTGGGCACGCCGCAGGATATTCTGGAAGCCGTGGAGCGGGGGATCGATATGTTCGACTGTGTGCTTCCCACCCGGAACGCCCGCCACGGCCACCTGTTCACCTCGGAAGGGATCGTGCGGATAAAAAACGAGCGTTATAAAGAGGATTTTACCCCTCTGGATCCGGAATGCGGATGTTATACCTGCAAGCACTTTACCAAAGCCTATCTGCGCCATTTATTTATGGCGAACGAACTTTTAAGTCTTCGCTTAAACACCCTCCACAATGTCGCGTTTTATCTGAATTTAATGAAACAGATCCGCGAGGCGATTGAAGAGGATCGGTTTGATGAATTTAAAAAGGAATTTTTAAATAAATATAACCCGTAAACTGAAGGCGCGATATCGTTATCGCGCCGGCGCGGAATCGATTCCTCGCCTTCAGAGTTTCGGATAATCCGGCTTGCCAATGAACCTCCCACCCCAATCACAACTCACCGATAAAAAATACAATGAGATCCTCCAGTTAATCGATGATCTGAAGGTGGATCTTTCGGACATTGAAGAAAAATTCATCCATGGAGGCGGGCGGGGCGGTCAGAAGATCAATAAAGCCAGCAATACCGTCCAATTGCACCATCTGCCTACGGGTACCATCATCAAATATCAAAAACACCGTGAGCGCGCCATGAACCGCATCCTGGCCTTGAGGGAACTTTTAGACAAGCTCAATCCCGATTCCAAAAAAGCAAAAGAGATCGAAAAAATACGCAAACAGAAGAAACGGCGGAAGCGAAGAACCAGCCCGGAAGAGTGATAATTATTTAGTTACCCCATCCAGAATGTCTCCCAAATTTCCAACCTGTCCGGCGGTATCTTTTAAATTGCCGACTGTTTCGTAGAACTCCCGGTATTGTCCGATAAGCTGTTCAATAGCTCCGCTTTCACGGATGTATTTGAAAAAATAAACTCCTCCTACAATCGGCAGGACGATGAAGATCAGGAAGAAAACAAAGCTGATGATCCCGCGGAAGATGGCGAGGGCCCGCGCCGTCTTTTGGTATTTCAGAATCTGGTCGAGCTTGGCTTCCAGCACGGTAAAATCCGGCCCCTTAGCTCCTGTTTTGGCCGGGGTGACTTTACCCTCTTTATCCAGATCATCTAATGTTTGCATAGTGATGGGGTTTATTTTTTATGAAGAATTTGAATATTGGCTTCCTTTATATCCTTTTCCGGCAAATCAGAAGGAGCCCCCAGTGTCAGGTCTTTGGCTTTTTGGTCTTTAGGGAAGGCGATTACTTCGCGGATATTAGGCTCATCGGTAAAAAGCATAACCATTCGGTCCAGTCCCGGTGCGATTCCTCCATGCGGAGGAGCGCCGTAACTGAAAGCTTCCAGCATATGGCCAAAACGCATTTCAGCATCTTCGGGGGTGATTTTTAAAATATCAAATATCTTTTGCTGTAAATCGTGTTCATGTATACGAATGCTTCCGCCGCCGACCTCAACCCCGTTCAGTACAATATCGTAAGCAATTGACCGTGCCTCTTCCGGCTTTGTATCCAGGAGTTTCAGGTCTTCATCCATGGGTCTGGTAAAAGGGTGGTGTACAGCTCCTATTTCACCTGTTTCTTTGTCTTTTTCAAATAATGGGAATTCATTCACCCATACATAAGAGAAGGTTTCAGGATCTCTCAGGTTCAATTTATCCGCGCAAGCCAGCCTAACCTGTCCCAAAGCTTCACATGCGGTTATAAAATTATCAGCCCCAAAGAACACGATATCACCAGTTTTAGCTTTAGCTTTTTTGGTGATTTCCTCAATTTCCTTCTCAGATAAGAACTTGGCAATAGGGGATTTGATCTCATTTTCTCTGTAAACAAAATAGGCAAGGCCTTTGGCACCGTGGATTCTAGCCAGCTCCTCCAGCTTATCCAGCTCGCTTCTTGGCCAGTCTGCAATTCCTTCAACTTTCAAGGCTTTAACAACCCCACCATCTTTAACAGCGTTTTTAAACACGCCGAATTCACTGTTTTTCACAATATCGGAAACATCTGTAATCTCCATTTCAAAACGCAGATCAGGCTTGTCACTTCCAAAACGCTCCATAGTCTCCTTCCAGGTTAAAACAGGGAAGGGTTTTTTGAGTATTTTTTTGTGGGGAATCAGTTTTTCAGTAAGTTCAATAAATAGGCGCTCGGTTATTTCCATAACATCTTTTTCCTCCACAAAACTCATCTCCAAATCCAATTGGGTGAATTCCGGCTGGCGGTCGCCTCGCTGGTCTTCATCGCGAAAACATCTGGCCATCTGGAAATACTTATCAAAACCAGAGATCATCAAGAGTTGTTTTAATTGCTGAGGGCTTTGAGGAAGCACAAAGAATTTTCCAGGGTAAAGCCTGCTTGGCACAAGGTACTCACGGCTTCCTTCAGGCGTTCCTTTAATAAGGATCGGGGTTTCAATTTCTAAAAATTCCTCTTTATCCAGAAAATCCCGGATCATTTTTACCATTTTATGTCGGAGTATAATATTATCCCTCATCTTGTTACGCCGCAGATCCAGATATCGGTATTTAAGCCTTAATTCTTCGCCGACCGGTTTTTCCTGATCGATTTCAAATGGGGGAGTTTTTGATTCATTCAGAACCTCAGCCTCATTTATGTAAACTTCGACCTCTCCGGTTTTGAGATTTTTGTTTTCCTGACCCTTCATTCTGAGTCGGACTTCACCGGTAACTTTTAATACAAATTCAGGACGTACCTTCTCGGCTGTCTCCCAGCTTTTTTTATCGAATTCAGGATCAAAAACGACTTGAGTAAGCCCGTAACGGTCCCGTAAATCAATAAAAATCACGCCGCCATGGTCGCGCCGCCGGTGAACCCAGCCGGATAAGGTGACGGTTTTTCCTTTGTCCGATGCTGTTAGCTCTCCGCAGGTATTAGTTCTGTACATGATTCAATTTTTAATCAATTTTTATTGTCTGAATTTTGAAATTAGATATTCAATAAAAACTAAAAATTAAAAACTAAAAATTCTTAGTCATTCTAAGTCAAATCAGAGACATGCGCAAATTTATTCCTTCACATCAATTCCTAATATTCCCTCCAGCTGAGAAGCGGTGATCGGCCCCTTGCGGATGATGTATACATGGTCACTCTCTACTTTGATGACGGTTGAGGCTTTGCCGTGCCGTGCGATCTTCCCTTCAATAACCAGATCGGGTTGATTGGCTCTATTTTTAAAACCTTCCGCGACCTCTTCACAGTTAAAGCAAAGCGGGTCGCCGGACGGGTTAGCACTGGTGGTGATAAGAGGTCCTCCGAATGCCCGCAGAATATCTTGTGTGGAGTCGTGCATGGGAACCCGCAGTCCGATAAAGGGAGTTTCCGGAAAGTAAGCAGTTGGAATCATCGGCCCCTTGGGAAGGAGAAGGGTTACGGCACCAGGAAAGAGTTTGTGGACAATAAATTTACTGAATTCATCCAAAACGACATATTTTTCTATTCTTAGCTGTTCCGGAACGGAAATCATAATACTCATCGGCTTTTTGTAATCCCGCCCTTTAATAGCCTGCACGTTTTTGACCGCTTTCGGGTTCATCACATCCGCGGCCAGCCCGTAACAGGTATCCGTGGGATGCGCGATGACGCCGCCCTTTTTCAGGACGTCCACAGCCTCGCGCAAAGTGTCTGGATTAAAAGGGACTATTTTCATAACGAAACGACGATACAGTAAAATGATTGAAAATTGAAATAAAATCCACTACACTGATTTGGAAAATGATCAAACAACTGAATTACTTAAGGCAATCTCTCCATTCTGCGGTGGCAGAGGGGGATTATTTTTTTGTAATTTGTAATTTATCCCGCTTCGCGGTATGTAACTTGTAACTGGTAATTTTTGCTTTATATTCCTGCTATTTGCAAATTACAAGTTACGAGTTACCAATTACAAATTACAACCAAGTCAATCTATGAAAAAAAATATCCCTTTCAAGAAAGTAATTTTATTAGGTTCAGGCGCCTTGAAAATAGGCGAGGCGGGTGAGTTCGATTATTCCGGGTCTCAGGCTATTAAGGCATTTAAAGAGGAGGGGATAAAGGTCGTTCTCATCAATCCCAACATCGCCACGAACCAGACCTCTAAGGGGTTGGCGGATAAGATCTATTTCCTCCCCGTCACTCCTTATTTTGTGGAGCAGGTGATTAAAAAAGAAAAGCCCGATGCCATCGCGCTGAGTTTCGGCGGGCAGACGGCGCTGAATTGCGGGGTGGCTCTGCATGAGTCAGGTGTTTTAAAAAAATATAAGATTAAAGTGCTGGGTACTCCTGTTAGGTCGATTCAGCTCACCGAAGACCGCCAGCTGTTTAAAAATGCACTGAACGAAATCGGAATTAAATCCCCTAAAAGTGTGGCTTGTACCACGGTTGATCAGGCGAAAAAAGCATCATTAAAAATCGGTTTCCCGGTGATGATCCGTGCAGCTTTTGCGTTAGGAGGATTAGGATCCGGAGTCGCTAAAAATCACAGCGAGCTCAATACCGTTCTTAAAAAAGCCTTTGCCGCCTCGCCGCAAGTGCTGGTCGAGGAGTATTTAAAAGGCTGGAAGGAGATCGAATATGAGGTGGTGCGTGATAGTAAAGACAACTGCATCACGGTTTGCAACATGGAAAATTTCGATCCGCTGGGCATTCATACAGGCGAATCCATCGTGATCGCGCCCAGCCAGACCCTTACCAACCACGAATACCAGAAGCTCCGCAATATCGCCTTAAAAACAATCCGTCATCTGGGGATCGTCGGTGAATGCAATATTCAGTACGCGCTTGATCCGAAATCCGATGATTACCGGGTGATCGAAGTGAACGCCCGCCTGTCCCGCTCATCCGCTCTTGCCTCAAAAGCTACCGGTTACCCACTGGCGTATGTGGCCGCCAAGCTGGGGCTGGGGTATGGATTAACAGAACTGCGTAACGCCGTCACACAAAAAACCTCTGCCTGTTTTGAACCGGCGCTCGATTATGTGGCGCTTAAAATCCCTCGCTGGGATTTAAATAAATTCAGAAAAGTCAGCGAAGAGATCACGACGGAAATGAAATCGGTAGGAGAGGTGATGGCACTTGGTCGCAATTTTGAAGAGGTGCTTCAGAAAGGCCTTCGTATGATTCAGATCGGTGCGTACGGATTAGAACCGGATATGTTTGAATTCAAAGACTTAAAAGAAGCGGTCGAAACACCGACGCCGAAACGGGTATTTGCTTTGGCACAGGCAATCGACAAGGGATATTCAGTCGAAAAGCTGTACAAGCTCACTGGCATCGATCCCTGGTTTCTAAGCAAAATAAAAAACATCCGGCAGGTTGCTAAAAAGGTCAAAAAGGCCAAAGCGCTTACCAGTATCTCCGAAGACCTGATGCGTACGGCCAAAAAAGCCGGTTTTTCCGATAAACAAATAGCCCGCATACTGAAAGACCACGAATATAAAGTCCGCGAATACCGAAAGAAGCTCGGCGTCATCCCGGTGGTCAAACAGATCGACACTTTAGCCGCCGAATTCCCGACTAAAACCAATTATCTTTACCTCACTTACTGGGGCGATAAGAATGACATTTCTGATCTCAGATCTCAGATATCAGATTCGAATCAGAAATCCCGAATCAGAAATCAGAAATCGAAGAAAGCAATTGTTTTAGGAAGCGGTCCTTACTGCATCGGCTCTTCCGTCGAGTTTGACTGGTGCTGTGTGAACGCGGTTAAAACGCTTCACAAGGAAGGCTATGAGTCCATTATGATCAATTATAATCCGGAAACCGTGAGCACGGATTTTGATGAATGCGATAAGCTGTATTTTGATGAACTGAGTCTCGAACGGGTGCTGGATATCGTGGACAAGGAAAACCCGGACGGCACGGTGGTCTCCATGGGCGGTCAGATCCCCAATAACCTGGCACTCAAGCTCAACCGCGCAAAGGTGAAGATCATGGGAACGTCCGTTCAGTCTATCGACCGCGCCGAAAGCCGTGATAAATTCTCCGCCCTTCTGGACAGCCTTGGTGTGGATCAGCCCGAATGGAAGGCGTTTACCAAAATTGAAGACGCTTACAAGTTTGCCGATAGAGTCGGTTATCCGGTGCTCGTCCGGCCCAGCTATGTTCTCTCGGGCGCGGCCATGCGGGTAGCTCACACTCACGAAGAGCTGGAAGACTTTTTAGGGAAGGCAGTGCGTGTGAATACCGAGGCGCCCGTGGTGATTTCTAAATTTATGGTGGGCGCGCGTGAAATTGAAATGGACGCAGTGGCCTCAAAAGGAAAGGTTCTCATTTACGCCATTGCTGAACACGTGGAAGACGCGGGGGTACACAGCGGCGATGCGACCATCGTATTACCTCCCCAGCGAACGTATTTAGAAACAGTTCGCCGTGTGAAAAAGATCGGGAAGGAGCTAGCGAAATCTCTGAACATCACAGGTCCTTTTAACATCCAGTTTCTGGCTAAAGACAATCAGATCAAGGTGATAGAGCTCAATCTTCGTGCCAGCCGTTCGTTCCCATTTGTATCCAAGGTTACAAAATACAACTTCATCGATATCGCCACCAAGGCCATGCTCGGCAAAGCGGATATGAAAGCCCGTTATCAGACCGTCGATCTGGATTATGTAGGTGTTAAATTTCCGCAATTTTCTTTCCCGCGGCTTAAGGGGGCAGACCCAGTATTAGGGGTGGAAATGGCCAGTACCGGTGAGGTAGCCTGTTTTGGAAACGACTTCGAGGCCGCCTTCCTAAAATCCTATTTGGCGGTGGGGTATAAAATACCAAAAAAGAACATCCTGCTCTCCGTCGGGAAACTGAAAGATAAGATCAGTATGCTGGGCGCTGTCCGCCAGCTTCAGGCGATGAAATTCAACCTCTTTGCAACGGAAGGTACGGCAAAGTATTTAAAAGAAAACGGCATTAAAGTCACCAAGCTCCACAAAGTCTCCACGAATAAAAAACCAAATATCTCGGAATATGTGAAGGCGGGTAAAATCGATTTAGCGATTGTGATTCCTACTAAATACGCTCACGATGAAATCACAGCGGGTTACCAGATCCGCCGCATGGCCGTGGATCAGCACATCCCGCTTCTCACCAACATCCAGTTCGCTAAAGCCCTGATCCGCTCCATCGAAAAGTATAAGATAGAGGATTTGGAGATTAAGGAGTGGGGGGAATATAAGAATTAAAATTTTGTAGCATCACGCCATGGCGTGATGCTACAAAATTTATCCCATTAGCTCCTTCACCACCTTGCTAACCACATTCCCGTCCGCCTGGCCTTTCAGCTTGCCCATCACGGCGCCCATCACTTTGCCGAAATCCTGAGGACCGGCTGGTTTAACCTGGCCGATTACTTCCTGAACGATTTTCTTAACCTCATCTTCACCCATCTGTTCAGGCATATATTTTTCCAGAATTTTGATTTCATCCAGTTCTTTCTGGGCAGCCTCTTTATTTCCGCCTTTCTCAAAGCCTTCTGAGGCCTCTCTGCGCTGTTTGATTCCCTTCTTCACCAAATCCACCACCACTTCATCCGTGACCTTCATATCCGCGCCACTGACTTCATAATTCATGATGGCGGCTTTAAGCATGCGGAGGGTGCTTAATTTAAGCTCCTCTTTAGCCTTCATGGCGTCGGTGAGGTCGGCGATTATTTGGTCTTTTAGCATGATAAGTATTGTTTAAGAATGGACTAAGAATTGCCTCGAGAATTGCCTTCAGATTTAACAATTCTTAAGCAATCCTTTAGCAATTCTTAGCAATTTATTTATTATAAACCTTACACCTCAAATGCGCTCCGGAACCCCTGAGTTTCAGCGCTTTATCCAATCGGTCAAAAGCGGAGATATAGGCAGCCTCACGCAGAGTGCACTTGTGTTCATTCTGAAGGTCTAGAATACGCACTAACGCTTCGATTATGGCACGTTTCAGTTTTACCTCCACTTCTTCGAGCGGCCAGTAATAAGCCTGTTGGTTTTGCAGCCATTCAAAATACGAAACGGTTACACCGCCTGAATTGGCCAGGATATCAGGGATAATCACTACACCCTGTTTGCTTAGATATTCATCGGCTTCCGCGATAGTGGGACCATTGGCCAGCTCCAGAATAATCTTAGCCTTGATGTTTTTCATATTAGCTTCTGTCACCTGGTTTTCCATGGCGGCCAGCACCAGGATATCGCAGGGTTTTTCCAGAATTTCCATCGGTCCGACCGCCTTTCCTTCATCGCAGTTTGTCACAGAACCTTTTTCTTTTTTAGACTTAACAATGCAGAACGGATCCATACCCTTTTCGTTATATAAGCCCCCTTTGCTGTCGCTCACACCCACGACCGTAAAGCCCATGCTGTGCAGGATCTCAGCGGCGAAACTGCCCGCATTCCCAAACCCCTGAACAATCACCGTAGTTCCTTCCGCTTTCATATCATGCCGTTTCATATATTCTTCCAGCACATACGCTCCGCCTTGGGCGGTTGCCGTACCACGGCCCAAAGACCCGCCCACCTCGATTGGCTTGCCGGTTACCACACCGGGGCTATATTGATTCACCAGCCGGCTGTATTCATCCATAAACCAGGCCATTATCTGAGGGGTGGTGTACATGTCGGGTGCGGGAATGTCATGGTTAGGACCGATGACCTGATAAACCGCCTGCACATATTTGCGGGTGAGACGTTCCAGTTCGCCCTTGCTCATTTCTTTAGCGTTACAGCATACGCCGCCCTTTCCTCCGCCATACGGAATACCGGCCACTGCGCATTTAAAGGTCATTTCCGTGGCCAGCGCCTTGATCTCATCCAGATCCACATTGGGCAGATAACGTATACCCCCTTTAAAAGGCCCGCGAAGTTCGGAATGCTGAACACGGTACGCCTCAAAATATTTCATCTCCCCGCTATCCATCCGGACCTGCAGATTGACCATTAATGTTTTTTGAGGATAGGAAAGAGTATCTAAAGTCTCCTGGTCAAGCTTCATGATCTTGGCCGCCTTGTTCATGTTTTTTAGAGTATTTTCGTAGAAGTTCATTTTATTAGGTTAAAAATTACACTACAAGATTACAAAATTAATTGAAAATTGAAAATTGAAAATTGAGGAAATAATGGATTATTACTTTACAATCCGCGGAATTCTTTCATTAATTCTGGTCGTCACCTCATAGTTGATGGTCTGACTTTGTTCACCGATGGCTTCGGCAGAGATCTCTTCGTTTTTCTGTTTACCGATCAGCACGACCTCATCTTCAAGTTTTACGTTCGGAATATCCGTTACATCCGCCATGATCATATTCATACACACACGGCCGATAACCGGTGCCTTTTTACCGTGTATCAGCACTGATCCGCGACTGCTTAAAAGCCGGACAAATCCATCGTAATAACCAACAGGCAGAACCGCGATACGGCCGTTATACGGCATCTCATGCGTGCATCCGTAGCCGACCAGCGCCCCCTTTTTCACCTCTTTTATCTGCGCCACCACTGTCTTCCAGGTAAGGGCTGGTTTAAGGTCGATGCCGATATTGGCACGCTTGGCAGCCATTTCTGTTTTTTCACTGGGCCACAAGCCGTAATTGCCGATTCCTGTACGTACAAAATTAAAATGCGCTTCGGGAAGCAGAATAGCGGCCGCAGTGTTGGCGCAATGCCGGTAGTGAGGCGCATGACCGCTTCTTTCGAGCTCGTGAACCGCTTTGTTAAATTCTTTTAGCTGATACAGCGCGTATTCATGATTGATCCGGTCTTCCAGATTGGCGAAATGGGTGGAGACTCCCTTTAATATAAGGTTTGGGTGTTGTTGTAGCTGCCGGATGAAATCAGGAAGGTCAGTAAGTTCAATTCCCTGACGGTGATTTCCGGTTTCTATTTTTAGATGAATACCCACTTTTTTACCGATTTTCCCCAATGTTTCCACCGTTTCCAAATTGTATACCACTAGCTCCGTATTGGTCGGCAGATCAGCTAAATCAGATAGGGGAGTGTAGCCGATAATCAGCAGGGGGATTTTTATACCCGCTTCCCTCAAAACAACCGCTTCAAATAAAGCGTTCACACATAAATAATCTGCCCCGTTTTTTTCAAATATCCGTGCGCACTCCAAAAGTCCGTGACCATACGCATTTGCCTTTACGGCCGGCGCTAAAACAACATCTTTCCCTACAAGCTTACGGAAGGTTTTAAGGTTGTGTGCCAGAGCCGATTCGCTGATTTCTACCCACGTTAAATCCATAAGATATAAGATATAAAAAAAGCTACTTAAACATAGTAGCAATGAAAATTGAAAACTGAAAATTATTTAGATGCAATAGCTGTATCTCCGCGGACGAAGAGCGGCTTATCGGTTTTGACCATTCGTTGGATCTTCGGGTCGTTCTGGATGCTGGCAAGCGCCTGCACGCGGGCGATCTCCATATCCCACACTTCATTTTCCGTTAAAAGATGAGAGCGCTGAACTTCCAGATTCTTTAAAGCATAGCCCTTGGTGGCGTTTCGGTTGGAATTGGCGAGATACGCAAGACTTATAAACGCTACAAGAGCAATAATTACAAATACGAGCGCATTAACACCCACCTCCACTTTATGAGATAGCGGATCTCTTCGCACTTTTGTTGGGTTATTGTCTATATAAAGTGCAGCAGACATGAACTTATGTGTTTGTGTCGGGCAGTTGAGGTTAATCATAATCGCTCGGCAGCCCGCAATTTCGCACTACGCGAACGCGGATTCTGCGCGACCTCAATACCTGTTGGTATTATAGGCCGTTTGGTTAAGAGATAAAGTTTTTTTTGAAAATCGCATTGACAGAGAGGTAATTCCTTTGGGCAAATACAATCTCTGGTGTAATAACGGAAAATGTTTTTAACAAGTCGGTCTTCGAGCGAGTGGTAGGAGATAACAACGATCCGGCCTTTCGGCGCCAGTGCGTTAATAGCCTGATGCAGGGCGTTTTCCAGCACTTCCAGTTCACGGTTTACATAAATCCTGAGCGCCTGAAAGGTTTTGGTGGCGGGATGATGTCCTATTTTTCCTTTGGTGGCAGCCTTGATGATGTCAGCTAATTGTAATGTGTTTGTAATGGAGTGTTTTTTGCGTTCGTTCACAATGGCCCTTGCTATCACTCTTGACCTCCTCTCTTCACCATATTGATAAATAAGATCGGCTAATTTCTTTTCGTCATAGGTGTTGATGACTATTTGGGCGGTTAATTCCTGAGTTTGGTCATAGCGCATATCGAGTGACCCTTCTTTCTGAAAAGAAAAACCGCGTTCGGGCTTATCTACATGGGGCGAGGAAAGACCGAGGTCAAACAGAATCGCGTCAGGGGCTCCGAATTTTAAATTTTCAATTTTCAATTTTAAATTTTCAAAATTGGAGTGGACGTAAGTGACTTGTTTCTCAAATTTTTTCAGACGCTGTTTCGCTTTTTTCAAATTCGTTTCATCCTGGTCAAAAGCCATCAATTTTCCGCTTTTACCGATTTTTTTTAAGATCGCTTCGCTATGACCGCCTAATCCAAGGGTGCAGTCCACCACTTTGTTACCGGCCTGCCTGCCGGCAGGCATGGCTCGAAGATTTAAAAGATCAAGGGTCTCAGAAAGCAAAACTGGAACATGCAAAAAATCAGTCATGACACTCGGATATTACATAAATAATGGTGTGCCAGACGGAGTTGAATTTGCTAGAAAAATTCATCGTGTATTTTTTAGTTTTTGCCCTTCAGTTACCAATCTAAGCTGTATACATTTTTTGGTCAATAACAAATTTTGTGTTCAACTTTTGACACCGTGTCTAAGTTGTACACAAAAATGGTTCAAGAAAGCGAAAAAGTAACAATTTTGTTACAGAAAAAATTGGTTGTCATATATATAAAATATTTTTAAATAACTAAATTTTTCTATTGTGCTTGATGAACGATGATTTTTTCGTTATGCTTTCACACGCAAATTTAAAAAAAATACATGCATCAATCCACCACATTAAAAAATGGCCTTCAGCTCATCACCACTCCTATCGAGGGCACTAAATCGGTCACGGTTTTGTGTTTAGTGGGGGCGGGTTCCCGTTATGAGAATAAAAAGATCAACGGCATCTCCCATTTTCTGGAGCATCTGTTTTTTAAGGGGGCGGAGCGGTATCAGAACGCGGCTGAAGTGTCATCTGCCATTGATTCAGTGGGTGGGGATTTTAACGCGTTCACGGGCAAGGAATACGCCGGGTATTATGTAAAACTAGCCTCCGATAAAAAAGAAGTGGCCTTCGATGTAATCGGCGACATGATGCTGAACGCTACTTTTCTCCCGCATGAAATCGACAAGGAAAGGGGCGTGATTTTAGAAGAGTTCAATATGTATCAGGACACTCCCATGTATCAGGTGGGGTGGGATTTTGAAAAACTGCTGTTTGGCGATCAGCCTATGGGATGGGATCAGATCGGCGAAAAAGAGATCATCAAAACCCTCACGCGGGATCAGATCGTGGATTATAAAGAAGCGCTGTACACACCGGACAATACAATCATCAGTGTGGCGGGGGATATTACACAAGAGGAGGCGAAAAAATTAGTGGAAAAGTATTTCCCGTTTGAAGACGGAAAGAGGGCATTGGATCCGGCTCCGTATCATCCTGTTAAAGGAGATGAAAAAGCGATTCTGCAGGAAAAAAAGACGGAGCAGGCCCACATCATTGTCGGGGTCGAAGGGGTGCCGGCTCGCCACGAAGATAATTACACTGAAAAAATCCTCAGTATTATTTTGGGCGGAAATATGAGCTCACGCATGTTCCTGAATGTGCGGGAGGCCAAAGGATTGGCTTATTACATCCGCACCACCACCGATGATTACATCGATACCGGTACGCTCAGCACGGCCGCCGGTGTAGATTTAACCCGTATCGATCTGGCGATCGAGGCGATCCTGGTGGAATACCGGAAGATGATGGAAGAAAAAGTAGGGGAGGAAGAGTTAAAAAAAGCAAAAGATTTTATGAAAGGGAAGATCATCCTGCGCCTGGAAGACAGTGAAGAGTATGCCCATTTAATGGGGAAGCAGGCTTTGTTATTTCCTGCAATCGACACCCTGGAAGACATTTTAAAAAAGATCGATGCCGTGACCGCCGATAGCGTTTTCCGCTTAAGTCAGAAAATCCTGAAAGAAAAAAACTTGCGCGTGGCCCTGATCGGACCGTATAAAGATAAGGAACATTTTGCTAATTTATTACATTACTAATAATCTGAAAGCGCGACGTTAACGTCGCGCCTGCAGTCGCCGTGTGCAACTGCACAAAAAATCTTAAATTTTTAATTTTCAATTTACTATGGAACGAACATTGATTTTAATTAAGCCCGACGCCCTCCAGCGCGGATTAGTCGGCAGAGTAATGAGCTATTTGGAAGACAAAGGGCTGACACTGGTCGGCAACAAGATGATGCAGTTAGATGACAGTCTTCTGCACGAACATTACGCCCACCTGGTCGACAAACCTTTTTTTAAAGGCATTGCTGATTTTATGAAAAGTACCCCTGTCATCGTGCAATGCTGGGAAGGACAGGAATGTGTGGAAGTCGTCCGTAAATTATGCGGCGTGACCAATGCCCGTGAGGCCGCCTCCGGCACCATCCGCGGGGACTTGGGGATGAGTGTGCAAAGCAATCTGATCCATGCCTCCGATAGTCTGGAAACCGCCAAGGTGGAAGTTCCACGGTTTTTTAAAGACGACGAACTTTTCAGTTACGACAAAAAGAATTACGAGTACATCTACGCCCCGGACGAGAAATAATTGTCTGCACCGTGATTATTATGATGTAATGATTTTTGTGATTAGCATTTTTTCAATTTATTCGAAAAAATGAAAAATCATGTTAATCAATTAATCACACAAATCACAGTTCAGACAATTATTCGGTATAAATAAGTGTGATTTTAATGATCCCCAGGTTGTCCTGCTTGATCCCGATCCCGATATCTTTCCACTTACCATCTTTCAGTTGGGTGTTTTCGCTCGCCTGATCTAATGCATCGGTGAAACTGGAATTCCCCATAATATAGGTGCCGAGAGCTACATTGACCCCCGCGTTCCGGATCGTGTCTACCAAGGCCCCTCCGCTGCCATCGGTGAAATCAAAAAAATCTTCATCCACCATTTTTTGACTCCAGGTTTGGGAGAGGGTATTTAAATTATCTTTTAGGATCAGGTCACTGCTCCGTCCGCCGTTGATTATTTCAAGCAGACTGTTGCGGAGACCGCTTAAATCACTCAGGTCGAGAGGGTCGGTAGAAAAAAGCTGAACCACAATATAACTGCCGTCGCTGTCTTTAGTAATGCCAAAACCGACACGTGTCCATTCATCAGACAGGATATTGGATCGGTGGATAGCACTCCGCATCAAGCCATACTCCGCGAGAGTCAGATTGATGTCCTTAGCCAGGTTTTCACCGATCTGCGTCCGGACACCGTAATTGGCGCGCAGATCATTGACCGTGCGGCCTTGTTTGTCCCAATGACTGAAATAATTGTTTTGTGCCATGTCATCACTGCGGGCCTGTGCCAGACCGTTTAAACTGTCATCTATTTTTAAAGGCGCCATCTGATATTCGTTCCGGTCGCGGTTTACCAGGCTTAAAAGCTGGAGTTTTAAATCAGACAGATTATCACCAAGGTCTTCCGACTGGCCGGAGGACAGATCCCGCGGACTGGGGAGGAGTGGGAATTGATTACGAATATAGATCGGGACATTCAGAACTGCCAGACCTTCGGCATTGTTTATCTCCATAAAATGAATGCCGGTTTTTTCGGTTGTGTAGCGGGCGGTTAAAGAGGTATTGCCGGAGGAAAAAACATCAACACCCATGGCATTTTCATGAGGGGTTACAGAAGCACTGGCCAATTCGATTTCATACACTTTTCCGCTTGGCAGAATGACTGCCGCCTTGGAGCGGAGGTCGACTTTAGGCTTAAAGACTGCCTGAATATCATTCTTCAAAATAGAATTTTCTGTCAGGCTGATAAGGTCGATTTCATTTCCATTCAGCTGATATTCATAATGATTGCTGGCCAGAAAAGTTTTTTCAGCCGCCACACTCCAGATGATCTGGGCGGGTTCCAGGAGGGAGTTGTTATTAAGCGTTGAACCCCTGAGCGATAAATCGACATTACCCGTGTTAAAAGCGGTAAATTCTCTGTAGATTGGTGACCATTGGGTCAGGTCGTGGAGGATATAGCTTTTATGCAGTCCTCCTTGGGAAAAAGTCAGTTTAAAAAGATTATAATTTCCCTGATCCCATCGGATCACTGTATCGCCTTCCTGATAATCCAGTTCCAGGCCGGCCACGGACGGTAAGTTTATACTTTGTACTTCTTCAATACAGGTGTTTTTTAGCACCTTGATTTCACGGATGTTGCTGTTGCCGGACTCTCCGGGCAGAAGCCCCAGGCGGAAATCACCTTGTTCAGGAAAGCGGACTGAAAGGGTAAAACGCCCGCTTTTAACAGTGCCGTAAAACGCGGTCTGATTGTCATCGCTGTCCACCAGGAAAGCGCTGACCGTATCAGCTCCGGAAGAGGTAGTTCCGCGCAGAGTAAGCACATCATTCATGATCATTCGTGTCGGGATGGTTTCATCCAGTGTGATTTTATCGAAAGCGTTCTTTTCGATGTATTTTAAGCTATCCGCATCCGGGCAATACGTTTTAGAGGTATTGAGAATGTCACTTGTCAAAAGGTCTGTTAACGATGATGAAGAAGTGGTAACCAGCTCTTGGGTGACGTCGACTTTAACCTCAATAATCCCGCGGGAAAGCGGAGCGATGTATTCGAAAGCCGCTTTGGAGAGGTCGATAATACGATTGGGATCGGATACATACGGCCCGCGATCGTTCACGCGTACCACCACCGATTTTCCTGTTTCCACACTCGTCACTTTAAGCCGGGTGCCAAACGGATACGTCAGGTGGGCAGCCGTGAAAGCGGAAGCATCAAAGATCTCACCGCTGGCAGTCGTTTTGCCATGGAATTTTTCTCCGTAATAACTGGCCTTTCCATCCGCCATAACAAAATCATTCGTGGCGAGCCGGTACATCAGTTCTGCCAAAAGCCCACGGGTAACAGGGGTGGCCGGATAGACGTTTTCGTTGGAGGATTGGTCGAGGAGCCCGGCCAGGTGCGCGTATTCAAAATACGGACCGAACCACGCGTCTTTTGACACATCCCAATACGGATTAGAAGAAGGAGCGGGAGAGTCGACAGCATTGGTTTTTAAAAGCATCTTGAGCGCCTCCGCCAGATTAACTGTGTCTCCGGGGCGGAACATTCCCGAGCCGTCATCCCCTTTAACGATCGTCAGATTTTTGGCTTTTAAAACAAATTTACCGTACCAGGTATCGTGCAGAACATCCGGGAAGATTTCCTGAGGCTGAATATCCGGCACAAAGACGTCTGATCCCAGCAGAAGGATCTTTAAAGCTTCGGCGCGATTGACCGCCTGATCCGGGCGGAAAGTGTTGTCGCCATAGCCTTCCACAATGCCATTCTCATACAGGTAGGTAATGGCATCGAAGTTTGGATGGTTGCTGGCTACATCGGAAAAAACCGACGCGGAGGCGGATGGGGAGGCAAGAAAAAAACAAAGGGCAATGGCCAATAAAAGACGTCGCATATGAATGGGGATAATTTTAAAGCTTATTCATTATACCAATAAGATATGAAACTTGGAATTTATAATTTGGCTTCGCCGTAATTCGTAACTTGTAATTTGAAATTGATTTAAATTATTATCATTTACAAATTACGAGTTACAAATTACAAATTACAAGCTACAATGAATAGTGTTATTCAGTCTTTTATGGCTCATATTTATTACATCATCAGCATCTTTGCCATCAGTATTCTGGGCTGGGTCTCGTGGATTGTCGTGATCAATAACTTAAGCCCTTTTATGTCTGGTTATCTGGCTTTAGGGTTTTTTTATGGCAGCCTGTTTATTGCCCTCACCGGCACGTTTTCCATTCTGAATTATTATCTGCGGATCAGTCTGGATAAGGGGGGCAATTATTTCAAACATTTAAATATCGCCCTGCGTCAGGGGAGTCTGCTTTCTATAATGGTCTGTGTGGGGCTGGCTTTTCAGCGTTTGCGGGTGCTGACCTGGTGGGACGCGCTTCTACTGCTGATGATCGTGCTGTTGGTTGAATATTATTTTATGTCGCGCGAATAAGGATGTCTGAACTGTGATTCTTATGATTTATTGATTTAACATGATCCTATTCTATTGTTCATGTTGATCATTTTTAATCATGAAAATCAATCATGACCATCATTTAATCAAGCGAATCACAGTTCAGACCCTGTTTTTCAGATAATCCTTCAGCTCCGCAATTTTTACCCGGTCCTGCTGCATCGAATCCCGGTCACGCACTGTAACAGACTGATCCTCAAGTGTGTCAAAATCAACCGTGATGGCAAAAGGAGTACCTATTTCATCCTGCCGGCGATAGCGTTTGCCGATACTGCCGGTTATATCAAAATCAAGTGCGAATTCATCTTTTAGCACATCAAACACCGCATCCGCTTTTTTAAGCAGTTCCGGTTTTTTCATTAAGGGCAGAATGGCTGCTTTATAAGGAGCAACATTCGGTTTAAAACGAAGGACGGTCCGGACTTCTTTATTCCCTTTGGCGTCTTCAACTTCTTCTTCGTCATAAGCACTCAAAAGCACCATTAAAATAGTTCGGCTAAGTCCAAAAGTAGGTTCCAGTACATGCGGGATGAATTTTTCATTTGTTTCAGGGTCCAGATAGCTCATGTCCTGGCCACTGGCTTCCTGATGTTTTTTCAGGTCAAAATCGGTACGGTAAGCCAGACCGTAAAGCTCTTTCCAGCCAAACGGTGTCTCGTATTCGATATCGATGGTGCGTTTGGAATAATGAGACAGTTCATCTTCGGTATGTTCCCGCACACGGGTTTTTTCCTTGCGGATGCCGATGAGCTCAAGCCATTTTTTCATTTCCTTCACCCAGTAGTCAAACTGCTTCTCCCATTGGTCTTCTTTAATAAAATATTCGAATTCCATCAGTTCGAATTCCAGAGTGCGGAAGATGAAGTTGCCGGGTGTGATCTCGTTTCGGAAGGCCTTACCCATGGCGGCGATGCCAAAAGGCACCCGTTTGCGGCTGCTGTTGAGAATGTTTTTAAAATTCACAAACATGCCCTGGGCGATCTCGCCACGCAGGTAAACCGGTTCACTGTTAGCGGTTGTCGGACCGATGGAAGTTTGGAAAAGAAGGTTGAATTTTCGGACTTCTGTGAAGTTTTTTGCCCCGCATCCAGGACAGCGGATATTGTTTTCGTCGATGAGTTTTTTTAAGTCCTCCAGGCTTAATCCTTCCACTTTTACATCTTTTAAAGCATCTTCTATCAAATGATCTGCGCGGAAACGTTTTTTACAGTCTTTACAGTCGATCTGAGCATCGTTAAAGCAATCCACATGCCCGGACGCCTGCCATACTTTGGGATTCATCAGGATGGCCGGGTCTATTCCCATCATATCTTTACGGCTTTGTACAAAAAACTTCCACCATGCCTGGAAAATATTGTTTTTAAGCTCTGTACCTAAAGGTCCCAGATCCCAGGTGTTGGCCAGGCCGCCGTAGATCTCTGAACCGGGAAATACAAATCCGCGGCGTTTACATAAGGATACGACTTTTTCCATCAGACCGTTTGTTTCAGACATAATTTGTTGTAATAAATGGGAGTTGTGTGAGTTGCAGGAGTTGTGTGAGCTTTGAGATAACCACGAAAAGTGTGTTTTTCCCGCAACTCTCACAAATCGCACAATTCTCACCATTCCCACAATAAAAAAGCACAATTATTATAGAGGAATAGTGTGGACGGCTAAAGAGAAAATTAGTCTAAAATCGTTTCAGCTTTATAAAAGCTGTTGAAGAAAAGGGCGTCCAGCCTGTCCCGCATGCTCAGGATTGTTTGTACATCTCCTTCGACTTCCGCCTCAGTAGATTTAAAAGGGATTGTACAAACGACTTCGGCACCATGGTCACGTAAAATCTGTTCAATACCGCGCGGTTGGTAGATCGGGCTTCGGAAGGTCAGCTTAAAAGTAGGTATGAGGAGGGAATTAGCAGGGGGTTATTATAGGGAAAATAAGGGAAATATCAATCCGATTTAGACTCCATCATCAGAGTAACCGGCCCGTCATTCACAAGCTCCACATCCATCATAGCGCCGAACCGGCCTGTAGCTACCGTAAAGCCTTTCTCACAAGCCTTTTTAATAAAGTGGTCATAAAGCCTTTCCGCCAGTTCTGGTCGTGCGGAGGCCGTAAAATCAGGTCGTCGTCCCTTTTTGGTGGAGCCGTATAAGGTAAACTGGGAAACCACGAGCAAATCGCCCTTCACGTCTTCCAGCGATTGATCAAATCCGCTGGTTTCCGACGGAAAAATACGAAGCTGGGTGATCTTATCTACCAGATAATCAGCGTCCTTTTCATCGTCCTTTTGCCCCACCCCCAAAAGCACCAGAATCCCTTTCTTGATCTCGCCAGCCACCTCACCATCAATGGTCACCTTCGCCCGATTAACCCGTTGAATTAAAGCTTTCATAACTAAAAAACGTTATAACGTAGTAACGAAATAACGTTATAACGAAATAAACAAAATATCAAAATATAAATAAGTGAGCCCGGAAGGAAGCGAACCTGCGTAACGGAAACCCGAGCGGGTCTTGCGGGCCCCGCGAAGGGAAGTTCGCGAAGCCGAGTGAGCTTTCTGGAGGGCGAAGACACCTGTTTGGAAAGACAGAAAACCTTTTTGAAAGGTTTTCTGAATACTTTAAAACCCCCCGCCTGGGGTGAATAGGCAGGGGGTCATCAACCGTAGATAAGGGAGGGGGTGTGGTCTTAGAATTTCAGAGCTTCTTTTTTCAGAGCCTGGTAACGGCGCTTCTGTATGGCTCCGTAGCCAAGGTAAGCCAGGAGGCTCAGAAGCAGGCTCATCAGTAAGCCGGAACCGGTTTGGGCTAAGCGGTAGTCAGGGCCGGCAGGGGCGGTTCCGCCCGCGATCATCAGGTAGCTTTCAGCCGGAGAGATATTCTCAAATTCATTGACCAGGACGCGGGTCAGGCTTCGGACGACTTGCCCGGCGCTGCCGCTGACCACTTTGGCGCTGAATTGCAGGCTAACGCTTTCGCCCGGGCGCATAATGGCTCGGCTGAAGTGGAGTTCACGGCCATCGTCGCGTCCGCCACCGGTGTTTATCACATCCAGTTCAGCGGCGTAGCTGTGGGCGATCAGTAAGTTAGTCAGGTCAATATCACTTACGTTCTGCAGGGTCACGGTATAATTCACCGTTTCACCGATGCGGGCTTCCGCGCGGTCCGCACTGACCTGGATAGAAAGGACATCGGAATCGTTGCCGGAATCTTTGCCCACCGGTTTGATCACCGCGGCCGGGATCTGACCGGCATAGATATAGGTAACAAACTGTTCGCCTTTGGTCACATAAGTCAGGCCGTCCTGAGAAATGGGCAGAGTGGATTCATAATCCACCACTTCCACGCCGTCAAAAGCGGGGTTTGAGTTTTGGCCGTTTTCATGGACCAGGACGCTGTAGCTGAATTCCACCGTCTCACCGGCTTTGATTTTTTCAATGATAAGGTTGCCGTTAGTGAGTTTAGCCCCTTGAATATCTTCGATCTCATTCGCGGTCATATCACTGTCGCCGGTATCGAAGAAAGGATTGAATTTTACATTTTTAGCGGAAACGTCATTGTCGTTGGTGATCCGCACTTTGGTATACAGGCGGGTACTCTTGTTTTCGGGTACTACCACCGCCAAATCATGAGAGCTGGCGTCGCGGTAATCCACGCCGTTTAAGGAAATGAGTTTTTCGACCAGGAGCTCCATATCACCCAGCATCATAATCATTCCGCCTCCTCCACCGCCGCCACCGCCGCAATTTACAGTACAACCGGAGTTGTTATTACCGCTCTGAGGTCCGGCAACCGTAACCGTAACACTAGCGGTCGCTGTCTGACCATTGCTGTCTAATATGTTTACAGTATTAATCACGGCAGAATTCTGATTATTCGGAATGCCCGCGTTAACCGCCTGGACACGATAGATAATCTGTACAGAGCTATTCGCATTTGGCAGGTTAATGTTCATGCCACCGGCATTGGTGATTAAACCGAGTCCGCATTGACCGTTATTAGCAGCGGTACAACCGGCACTGTTCGGTATCAGGCTGAGCTGTCCGCCGTTGTTGCCGGTTAAAGCATTGGCGCCGCTGATCGTATCCACCACATCCACGTTCACTGCGGTATTCAGATTGTCGGAACGGGCGATCATGATGGTGTACTGCGCATATTCTCCATTCTGGCGGGTCGCAAAGTCGACGGCTTTGGAAACCGTGACGACCGGGTTATTGACCGCTGTGTAATTAACATTATAGGTAATTTGCCCATTAATATTCAGGCTCTGTGCAAAAGGAACTGCCAGTGCCACGCCGTTTCCATCGGTTACATTCGTCAGCTGAAAACCGGCAGGAGCAGTAATGGTGCCCAGCGTGTAAGCGCCGGCTGGAGCGCTGGCGTTGTCGTACACGGCCTGATTGACGGAAACCGTCACTGGGCCGGGCAGGATCAATTCCACCGTTCCCACGGCACCGTTCTGATTCACGGTCACACGGCCGGTAGTGGGCTGGATTTTGGTATAAGCTAAGTCGAACTCCACGACATCCCCTTGGTTCACAATGCTATCACTAGCGCTGATCAGGGTTATAGCAGGGTTATAATCGGCTCCGCCGATATTGACGGAACGGGCGTTGACAGAATACTGGCCGGAACGCTGACTTCCCTGATTGAAGCTGTCATTAAGGGGGCCATGTACAATCGTGCCGTTTCTTAAAATGTCATAATCGGCTGAACTAAAGGCATTACCCTGATCATCTTTCACATTCACGATGACCTGGCCATACACGCCTGTTGAGGTGTAAGTGCCTGTGTATTGGTAGATTTCTCCTGCAGTCAGACTATTGGCAGGAATAACAATGTCAGCGGGTGTGTTGTAATTCATTTCTGTCTCAAAAGAGATCACATTCTCTTCCGCAGCATTCACCAGGTAAGGAGTGGCAGGGATGTAATCGCCCGCATTGGAAGGCTTGCCGATGGGTTGACCGTTGATGCGGACACCGCCGGCAATCGGCTGAGTTGTTACTTGGATGCCAGCCAGTTCATCGACCACCGTTTCTTCAACATACATAATGGTAAAGGCGATCGTATTGCCAGCTTCTAAATCTTGAGGATTAAGACTGATAATAGTCCGGGCAGAATACCCCGGTGTCAGTTCAGCAGAAATACCATAGATTCCTTCCGGAACATTCAAAAGCGTGCGGTCAGCTATACCGTTGGCGTGAAAAACAGTACATGAATTAACATCGTTCACATCGGTACAGCTGTTGATTTCCCAGTCACCGTCATTGATGGTTTCATAATCCTGGTTGACCAGGCGGACGACGACCGTACCAGTGCCGGGGACGGTGGTGTAATTCCCCACGACTGTTTCTTCCAGATTATCCGGCCCGAGATCGAATTCCACATCGGCCGGCGTGATATATTCATCGCTGATGTCTTTAAAGGTCACCACGTAATCACCGAAATCCAGGTTGGTGCTTAAATTGCCGGACCGTTCAGGAATAACCACGGCACCTGTCACATTGTTCAGCACTTCATAGCGTCCTTCAGCAGGGCTGACAAAGACGTTCAAAATACCCTGGTCGGCACTTTCGATAAATTCATAATTCCCCACGACTGTTTCTTCCAGATTATCCGGCCCGAGATCGAATTCCACATCACCCGGAGTGATGTACTCATCACTGATATCTTTAAAGGTCACCACGTAATCACCGAAATCCAGGTTGGTGCTTAAATTGCCGGACCGTTCAGGAATAACCACGGCACCTGTCACATTGTTCAGCACTTCATAACGGCCTTCAGCCGGGCTGACAAAGACGTTCAGAATCCCTTCTGTAACAGGATTCAAATCTTCATAAGTACCGATAATGGAAACCTCTCCACCAGCAGGCAGTCGGAACGGTTCATCCGCGGGCGGAGCATAGCCATCGACCACATCCTGATATTGGATCAGGTAATCACCCGCGTCCAGGGTAGTGGAAAGATTTCCGGAACGCATGGAAATAACAGTTTCGCCTGTTACATCATTGAGCACCTGATAGGTGCCTTCCGGCGGATTCACAAAGATATTGAGGACGCCCTTACTGGCATCATCGGCCACAGCGTTCAGCGGAGACAGCATGCCTGTCAGCATGATGAGGGTCGCCACTTTCGCGGTTAATTTACGTAAGGTGTTTGAAATGGTGGATTTCATGGTGGTGAAATAAGGTAATAAGGTGGTTGTAAATAATAATTGATATAAAAAAGCAGACCAAAAGGTTGATTTTTCAGTTTGCTTTTTATTTTTGATTTATGGCTTTTTCAAGCCATTTTTCCTATATGTTAGCGCATTTGAGAGCGGGCATATTGGAGATTATTATAACAAAAATAAATAGTTTGTCAAGCATTTGTGTAAAAAAAGTTTCTATTTAAAAACTTTTCCTTAAACCCCGCCCAATAACCATTGTGAGCAATTCTGATGTTTTTTTGTTTTTTGTGACCCCCTCCCCGATTGCATCGGGGCTCCCCCTCACCTGAGGGGGAGATTGTTTGTTATTTTTTTTCAGGCTCGCAGTGCGAATACAGCACAGACCTTTTGAATGTACTGCAGAAGTTAAAAGGCAAAAGGGGGTCTGGGGGGCAGCGGCCGTGTACAACGATGATATTCTGCACTACGATGATTAACTGGCTCGCGGACCCCCAGGGCTTTTGCTACTTTTGGTCACAAAAGTAGAAAGAAAAAAGCAATACAGAAAAAAAGACCGTCGGCGCCGTTAGGCGACGGAAAGGACGGCAAAAAGATGTGAGATGAAGGGTCAGAATTTGCCGTATACCGGAGAATGGTTATTGGGCGGGACAAGCTAAAAATTATTAATAAAGCCCCCCCGATGTAACATCGGGGGGGCCATCAACCACCAGTAAAACAAAATCTTTCTCCTAGAGGCTCTGCAGTGCGAACCTCTTTCCGCGAACGTAACGTCCATGGCGGATACCGATGCGGGATAAATAGGTCAGTCCGGTAATCAGTATAAGTACGATCATCCATCCCATCGGACCGGTCTGAGCCAGTTCGAACCCACGGCCGGGTTCTACCGTTGTAGAAGGACCAGCTATGATATAGATCAGGCTTTCATACGGTACCAAGCCCTCATATTGGCTCACGAGAGCACGGGTAAGGTTGTGCACAGTCGTGCTAACTGGCGCGCCGGCTTTTACCCTCAGGCTGAAATTCAAAGTCAGGGTTTCACCTGGGCGGAGCAGAGCCCGTTTCCAGGCCAGCGACCTTCCGTCATCACTTGCACCCATGGCACTAGTAACCTCAAAGGCATTACTATCGTAATCATGGTTTACAAACAGATTGGTCAGGTCAATATCCGTTTTGTTGATCAGTGTCGCTGTAAAGTTTATAACGTCTCCCACAGCGGCTTCAACGCGGTCAGCGCGGACTTTAATATCTAAAACCGGGGAATCTCCTATAGACGGGATCGGGTCATAACCCTCGATATCGTTCACATTTGCCGGGATACGGCCACCATAGATATACGTCTGGATCTTATCGCCGATACCGAGATAGGTCAGACCATCCTGCATACGGGGCAGTCTGCTGCCAAAACTGGTCAGTTCCAGACCGTCGATAGCAGGATTAGGGTTACTGCCGTCTTCACGCACAAGCACATTATAAGTAAAGGTATACGTTTCACCCACTTTAACGCGATCCACGATCATTAATTTGCCGTTATTATCCCAGCGGGCGCCTATCAGATCATTCACGTTTTCGGCGGTCAGGTCGCTTTTGCCTTCATCGAAGAAATGGTCGAATTTGATGTCGGCGGCCGAGACCTGGCCAAGGTTTTTAATGGTCACTTTATAGAATAGGCGGGTGCTCTTGTTTTCGGGAACCACCATCGCCAGAGGTTTTACATTGGCATTCTGATAGTTCACACCGTCTTTCGAAACGAGTTTTTCGATTTCCAGTTTCATATCGCCTTTCTTCACTGCGTAACTGCCTCCTCCTCCGCCTCCGCCAGGAGTGCCGGGATCAACGATCACCGTCTGGGCAGGAACACTCACCACCGCCTGAGCGGTGATCGGGCTGGCCAGACCAGGATAGGTCACAGACGCGGTATTGATCATGCTGGTGCCCACGGCCGGGTTGTAACCCGGACCAGATACGCCGGACATCAGGCGATAGGTAATGGTAGCGGTGCTGCCCACGTTATCCAGAGCGACTTCAATCGCTTCTTCCTCCAGATTCGGGTCAGGATTGCCGGTAGTAGCGCCGGTGCAGACCACGCCGCTGCAGGTTGTGTCGCTAGGGCCGCCGGGAACAACGACCATCACACCACCCTGAGTGCCGTTTACACGGCCGGTGTTAGTAATGGTGTCACGCACCGTGGCGGTAATAGAACCGGGGATTGTCATGTTGGTGCGGGCCACCGTGATGGTGTAATCCACCCACTGGCCGTCTCCGGTCACCTGAACTGGATTCACGGTTTTAGTCACCGTTAATTCCGGCGGGATCACCGTGACGGACGCGCTGGCGGTGTTATCAGCCGGGTTCGCGTCCACTTCTGCTGAAGTGATCGTCGCGGTATTGTTGATAATATCTCCATTCGGGAGCCCCATGGCCACCACACCGGTATAGGTTACGGTCAGGCCGGTGATACCGGGAGCTAAATCGTTCAGTACACAAGTGATCTGCGTGCCGTTATCGGTACAGCCGGGGTCATTTAAAGTAATGTTGGTAAGCCGGGTCTCATCGTAATTATCCACAATCGTTACATTGGTCGCATTGCCGGCAGCCAGTGCGCCGTCGTTGCCATACCTTAGTGTGTAAGTCAGTGTTTGGCCGGGTTCGGTGGTAGCCGCGTTCACGCTCTTAGCGAGCGTCAGGTCAGGATTGCTGACTACATAATCGATGCGGTATTCAACCGTGTCATCCTGCACAGCGATGGTATCGCTGGCGCTTTCCAGAACAATAACAGGAGCGTAGGTCGTTCCGCCAACGGTCACATTGCGGGCCGCAAGCGTGTACGCACCTGCCGGCTGGAGCAGTTGGTCGAAATCAGCCGTCTGGAACACGTAAGCAAGGTTAGTATTGTATAAAATATCGTAATCACCGGGGTTACCAAAGGCGCCGCCCAAACCGTCTTCCAGGGTAACAATGACTTCTCCGGTAACGGCAGAAGCGGTGTAGTCGATACGGTATTCGATGACTTCATCCTGAACATCCAGCGTGTTATCGGCGCTTTCCAGAGTAACAGCAGGGGCATAGGTAGTGCCGCCGACCGTTACCGGGCGGGCTGCCACAGTATATACACCAGCCGGTTCACCGGTCTGGTCAAAGTCGGCTATTAAGCCCGCATGGGCCATGGCGCCGTCCAGTAAAATATCAAAGTCACCCGGATTGCCGAACGCGCCGCCTAAGCCATCTTCCACCGTTACGACCACACGGCCGGTAACAGGAGGAGCGAGGTAATCAATGCGGTATTCAACCGTGTCGTCTTGTACAGCAATGGTATCGCTGGCGCTTTCCAGCACAACGGTAGGCGTGTAAATGGTACCGCCCACGGTCACATTGCGGGCCGTTACCGTGTAGGTTCCGGCAGGCTGGTCGGCTAAATTTACATCATCGGTCTCTCCTACATAAGTAAGAGCGCCGTTCCATTCAATATCAAAATCGCCGGGATCAAAACTGTTGCCGGCTCCGTCTTCCAGGGTCACCACCACATTGCCGGTTACCGCAACAGCGGTATAGTCTACACGATATTCCACTACGTCGTTTTGTGCCACGATGGTATCACTGGCGCTTTCCAGGGTAACAGCAGGGGCGTAGGTGATGCCGCCGATAGTCACAGGCCGCGCGGCAATGGTATAGGTGCCGACTGGCTGGTCGGTATAGTTAACATCAAGCGTCTCGGTGTAGGTCACCGCGCCACTCAACAGAATGTCGTAATCACCGGGGTTGGTGAAGGCAACGCCCGCACCATCTTCCAGTGTAACAATAACTGTGCCAGTCACGGAAGCGGCCACATAATCAATACGGTATTCAACCGTGTCATCCTGCACAGCGATCGTATCACTGGCGCTTTCCAGAACAATAGTAGGATTGTAATCGGTACCGCCCACATTCACAGGGTGTGCGGTAACCGTGTACTGCCCCGCGGGCTGGTCGGCTAAATTTACATCATCGGTCTCTCCTACATAAGTAAGAGCGCCGTTCCATTCAATATCAAAATCGCCGGGATCAAAACTGTTGCCGGCTCCATCCTCCAGAGTCACGATGACTGTGCCAGTCACGGAAGCGGCCACATAGTCGATGCGGTATTCGATGGTCTCATTTTGAGTATCTAAAACATTGTCCGCGCTTTCCATAACCACAATAGGCGCATAAGTGATACCGCCAACGGTTACAGACCGTGCGGCAATGGTATAGGTACCGGCAGGCTGAGAAGCTAAATTCACATCAAGGGTCTCAGTATAAGCCACTACGTCATCCAGCAGAATGCTGTAATCACCCGGGTCGGCAAAGGAATTGCCGGCTCCATCCTTCAGAGTCACTACCACATTACCGGTTATGGCTACCGCGGTGTAATCCACACGATATTCCACGATGTCATCCTGCACAGCGATCGTATCACTGGCGCTTTCCAGCACAACGGTAGGCGTGTAAATGGTACCGCCCACATTCACAGGGTGTGCGGTAACCGTGTACTGCCCCGCGGGCTGGTCGGCCAGATCCACATCGTCCGTCTGGTTTATATAAGTAGGATTGCCGTTCCATTCAATATCAAAATCACCAGGATCGAAGCTGTTGCCGGCCCCGTCTTCCACAGTCACGATGACTGTACCAGTCACCGCTGCAGCGACATAGTCGATACGGTATTCCACCACGTCGTCTTGTACAGCAATGGTATCACTGCCGCTTTCCAGAACAACCGCAGGGGCATACGTGATACCGCCAATGACTACTGGGCGTGCGGCAATCGTATAGGTGCCGGCAGGCTGGCTGCTATACGTCACATCACCGGTTTCGGTGTAGGTCACCGCGCCGTCCAGCAAAATATCGTAATCGCCCGGATCGGCAAAGGCAACGCCCGCACCATCTTCCAGTGTAACAATGACTGTACCAGTCACAGCTGCCGCTGTGTAATCGATACGGAATTCAATGATTTCATCCTGAACATCTAAAGTATTGTCCGCGCTCTCTAAAGTAACGGCAGGCGCGTAAGTCGTACCGCCCACAGTCACCGGGCGGGCCACAATCGTATAAGTACCGGCGGGCTGGTCAGCATAATTGACGTCACCCGTTTCGGTGTAAGTCACCGCGCTGTCCAGTAAAATGTCGTAATCGCCCGGATCGGCAAAGGCATTGCCCGCACCGTCTTCAAGAGTCACGATGACATTCCCGGTCATGGCGACAGGGGTATATTGTATTAAATATTGGACTTCATCGCCCGGGTTAGCGATTTCATTACTGACGCTTACGAGAGTGACATTGACGGCATAATCCACGCCTGCCACGTTCACCGTGCGGGCATCGACTGTATAAACGCCTCCCGGCATATTGATTTCATCGAAACCGGCTGTCAGACCGGCCTGGTAAACAATGCTGTCCAGCAGAAGATCATAATCCGCGTCTGTAAACGCGTTGCCCAGGTCGTCTTCCACATGCACGATCACGCGGCCGGTGATCGGAGACAGGGTATAGATCCCGTCAACCGTTTCTTCCAGATTGTCAGGGCCGAGAGTAAAAGGAACATCGGCGGGCGTAATATAATTGGTAATATCTTTAAAATCCACCAGATAATCCCCGAAATCGAGATTAAAGCTGTCGGAGCCGGCCTGCTCAGACACCACCACGGCGCCTGTCACGTCATTCAGCACTTCATAGCGTCCGTTTGCCGGGCTGACATTTACATTCAGGACACCGGTATTGCCCAAGGGCATGTAATTGCCCTCAACGATTATGTCCGGATCAGCAACACTCAGTCTTATTTCAGCATCCGCGGGGGTTGTGTAATTAGGAATATCTTTAAAATCCACCAGATAATCCCCGAAATCCAATACGGTGCTTAAATTACCGGCCCGTTCGCTGATGACCACGGCACCGGTCACATCATTCAGTACTTCATAACGCCCTTCCGTCGGGCTGACCATAATGGTTAAAATACCGGTATTGCCGGGTTGGGTGTACATCCCGTTTACGGTTTCTTCCAGGTTGTCCGGCCCAAGGGCAAATTCCACATCCGCCGGCGTCACATAATTGCCGGCAATGTCTTTAAAGTCCACTACATAATCCCCAAAATCCAGATTCGTGCTTAAATTACCGATCCGTTCGCTGATGACCACGGCACCAGTCACATCATTCAGCACTTCATACCGTCCGTTGCTGGGATTGACCAGTACATTGAGGATCCCGCTGGTAGGCGAGGATTCGCTGTAAAGGCCGGTAATCGTTACATTTCCTCCCGGATAAAGGCGGAATTCTTCGTCAGCCGGTGTTGTATAGCCGGCGATATCCTTAAAATCCACCAGATAATCCCCAGCATCCAGCGTGGTGCTTAAATTGCCGGCGCGTTCAGGAATAACGACTTCGCCGGTCACATCATTCAGCACTTCATATCGCCCCTCCGGAGGATTGACGATGACCGTCAAAGAGCCCGTACTCGCCTGCGCGGTGTTGGCAAACGGAAGCAGGAGTGTGGCTAATAAGGTGATCGAGGCCAGTTTGGCCATAAGTGTGCGAAACCTTTTAAACATAGTATTGGGTTATTAGGTGGAAATTTAAATTGCTTATACAAAAACAAACACGAATTCAGGTGAAGTGTGTTTGTTTTTATTTTTCCCTTATTTAAGCCATAAATCAGCTTATTACAAGGGCGGTTTTATAAGGGTTGGAGTTCAATCTATATAATATTTGACTTTTTGTCAAGAATATTTTTTAGATTTTATTATTTATATATAAATAGGTATAGGTAGTGGTAGGCAAGTCCGGACTCCGGCAGAGTCCGGACTTTGGGGGAATTACATCCCTCAAAGTATTATCGGGATAATACGCTGGGGGATGTCCTGCAGGGCAGGACATGAAAGTTGTGAACTTCAATTCAGCAAGTAGTATGCGAAGTGGAGCAATCACGCTCATCACTGTAAGTAAGGTTGATGCCCCGAGGCGGTTGTAGCCGCCCCGGGGACTTGGTAGATGGTTACGGACAGAAACCGGTGTCGCCGGCGCGGACGGACGAAACGCACGTCAGGCCGTTGATGCTGACCTGGAAAGTGCCGCACCCGTCGCTGATTTGGCTCAGGGGCACACACGTCGGGTCGATACTGAAGTATTCGACCCCAGTCAGCACTGTGCAGTGGGCGGCCGCCCGCTCGTCGGCGGTGAGGGTGCGCTTCACGCCCCCTTCCCAGACGAAGGTCCGGTCGAGAGCGTCTTCCCTGACTTCACCGGTATCCAGCCGGAAGTCCTGGCACTCGATGGTGCCGTCCGGCTGGTCCGCGCTCAGGCGGAACTGGAAACTGCGCGGCCGGTTGGCCGGCAGGCTGAGGAAGACTTCGTCGGAGGCGTATCCTACCGCTTCCGCGCGGAAGCGGAGCGATTCGCCTTCCAGCAAATCGCTTGCCGGAAGCAGGTACTCAATCGTACAATTGCCGTCGGCGCCGGTGGTGCACGTACGGGCGAAGTTCTCGCCCTCCGGAAATTCCGACCAGGCAATTCCTGTCTCGCTAACCTGGCAGCCAGCGATGGGGTTGCTACTGGACGGGTCGATGCACGTCGCGTTGAGACTGGCGGTAAACGTCAGAGCCAGCTTCAACTCTTCGAGGGCTTTCTTCACATCCTCGAGGACTCCGTCGACCTTGCCAATGAGCTCATCGATCTTGGCCAGCAGGTCGTCGACCTTGCCTTCGAGGGCGGTCAGGTCGAACGCCTCAATGGCGTCGATCGCGTCGAGCAGGTCCTGCTTCAGCGCCTCCAAGTCTTCCTTGGAGACGTTGTTGGCCAGTGCTTCCTGAAGGGCCGCAATGGCGTCGTTGAGGGCCGCGATGGCGTCCTCGATGGCGCCGGTGTTGGCGGCGAAATCGATGGACTTCTCGGTGGTCTCTCCGGGCGCCACGCTGATGTCGTACAGGGTGGTGGCCAGAAAGGTCACGTCGTCGTCGGGCAGCGCGGTCGCCACGTAGACGTTCTCCCACGGAACCTCGAAGGTCGCCATGAGGTTGTCGTCGGCGTGCGCGACTTCCTCGAAGGTCACATCGTCCGGCGTGGTCAGGGTGACCTCACCAGGGTGGGAGAGATTGAACACGATGGTACCGGTCTCGGAGACCGATGCGTTGTGGCTTTCGTCGCCACAGGCGGCGAACAGCAGGGTGGCCGCGAGGGCCAGAAACAGAAACAGCACGTTGGCAGCCTTTTTCATGGCATACCTCCTATATCCAAAAGGGTTTTTTGTCAGTACAGAAACAGGTGGACGAACGGGGGAGCGGCCCCCCGTCCATCCGAAATGAATGAAAGGGTCGCGCTCCCCGGTTGTATGAGTATCAGAACCGAAGGCCCATGAGCACGCGCACCATGGGGCCGTCCGGATTGACCGGATCACCGCTGGTGAACGCGCTGGTGGCGTTGTCGAGACTGAAGTGTTTGCCGCCCTCAATGCCGATAAACATGGCATCGAGACCGGTCAGCTCCAGCCCGCCCACGAGGCCCCACCCGTCGGGGTTGGGCTGTCCGTAGGCTCGCATGTAGGCGCTGACCCAGCCGGCGAAATTCACGCCGACCCGGCCACCGGCCTGGAAAACCAGGCTGGTGTCCACGGAGCGCCCATCGGCACGACTGTCGTACACGATGGTTTCCTGGTGGGCCAGTTCCATGTGAAATCCACTGAACAGCGTCAGGTAGTTTATGATGTTCCACTCGAAGTCCAGACCGACGATACCGCCGCCAGTCCAGCCTTCGTGGTCTACCGATGCCTCGATGCCGCGGAAGCTCTGGGAAGAACTCCCGTTGAACCCGGACCACACAAACCCCGCGTAGAGGTTCATATAGCCAGGCAGCAGAGGCTTGCTGTTGCTGGTGAACCAGGCCGAGACCGTGGGCGAACCCACGTGGCCGTAGTTAAACTTACTCAGGCGGGTTTCGCCCGAGCACTCAGGGCATTCCGGACAATCCGGACATTCATTATTCTCACAGAAGGACTCGGCCACGTACAGCTTGACCTCACCCTTCTGGAAATTATCGAAGGGGATGGCGCGGGTAACACCCTTCGCCACCTCCACCACTGCCTGCTTCTCCGACAGGTCCGAGACCGTGCCGAAGAACGAGCCGTCACGGCTCACCGCTTCAACGGGCATGTCCTTCTTCAGGTCAGCCCATTTCGTCAAGCGGGGGCGGTGGTCACGCTCGTCGCCCGCGACCGAAAAGCTTTTCAGCTCCTCGGGAAGCGCGGAAAAACAAGCGCAGCTGGCCATCTCGAGCGCGAGCGGATCGTTTAGCTCACTCAGATCCTCGCAGAGGAAGGTGAGCTTTTCGCTCCGATCCTTCTCCGGAATCGAGTCCCGGAGGGAGATGGCAGCCTTGGCCATGGCCTTGGATCGGCCGGTGGGGTCTGCCCACGCGGCGTCAGCCGACGGCCGGTTGTAGAACTTGCTCATGTGAGCTGCGACACTGGGGCCGAGCTCGGTAGGGTCACCGATGCGGCGATACTGACCAAAGGCCTTCGTATTACTTCCGTTGGGGCCTGCGTACCTACCCCACCACTCATTGTTAGAGAGGCGTTCCTCCTTGACAATTTTTAATACATTATTCCTGTTGAATTGTTCTCGGAGGGTGGCCTTCTGACCGAGGACGATGTCCGCGGAGCGCGGATGGCAGGTCGAGAAATCGACCAGCACGGGCTGGCGTTCGCTGTCATCGGCCGGCTTGGCCTTTTCAGCGACTTTGCCCTTGTCCGCCACGGGGGCGGGGGACTTGGTCTTGGCGACCTCACCCTTGTCCGCGGGAGCGGGGGGCTTGGTGCACGAGCTGAAGTCGGCCTTGAAGTCGGCCGGCGTGCAGCCGGCGTCGGCCAGGGCCTTGTCGACTGCGGCCTTGTTGGTCAGGTAGGGGGTACAGAAGTCGCCCTTCTTGGCGACGGTGACGAGCACCGTCTGGGCGTTGGCGTCGCTCAGGACGCCGCGCTTGTTGCACTCGGCGAGTGCGGGGTTTGCGAACAGGGTGGTGGCCAGCATGGCCGCCACGGCGAACATCACGATTGTGCTTCGTGCCATCGTGGCCTCCTTAGGGTTTCGGGTTCGTTTCGAGAACTTCGAGTTCAGGTTCAGGTTCATGAGAATTCGTACCTCCTTCCTCCGTATCGGAGGACGTTAAGATGCACTCTCCGATACGGTATCGGGAGCGTGCGGTTTAAAGCAATATGTGAATACTAACTTTGTCTGGTTAGCAGGGGCCAATCCCCTAAGTCTGTAAGTCTAAGTCCGGACTCCGTTGGAGTCCGGACTTGACCTAAATTTGACCTAAAAGATTAAACTCTGCTAACCAGCAGGGGGTACAAAAAACTGTTTCTGTTGTGTAGCATCAGGGCAATACCCTTGGGGGGCGGCCCTGTGCTGGTTCAATAGGGTCCGAAGTAACATCGGACTCGCTACTTAGCTTACAGTAATGAGTTGTTAAAGATCATCTAAACATGAGAGGACTTCCTGCCCTTACCCTCAAAACCAGTGGTTTTCAGGGGGGAACAGAAAGTGTTCTACGGTGTTTAGGTTCCCAATTCTATAACAAAAAATTAAAAGTGTCAAGGCTTTTTATATAAAAAATAGTATTTTTTTACTGCATCCAAAAACCCCCTTTTATAAAAGGGGGTTTTTGTGCATCGGATTTTGGCCGGTTTTTGAACCGGCTGATAAAATAAATCGGATAATAAATATTTAATCCGCTTTGATCATAAGTCTTTTTAAGCACATGACTTATCAGCAAAGGTGATTAAAAGGGCCCCCACCCACCGTCGCGTAAAGCTATGGTGGGTGGGGACAAGGAAAGGGTTCCCCCTTTCTAGCTAACTGTCATCCTCCTCGTCGGGAAGAGCGAGCGCTTGGACTCGCTTATCAGCCCTATCGAGAGAGAGCTGATATGACCGCAACTCTATCTCGAGAATCTGGAGCTGAGCGGGGTCTGCGGCCTCGCCCTGGGCCTTGAGCTCATCGATTTGCTTGGTGAGCTCATTGATTGTGTCGCGGTGCTCCTGGGCTAAATCGAAAAAGATATCCCGGGCCAACTCGCGGACTAAGTCCTTCCTGATGGCGTCCAGCAGGGACTCCGGAGGTGCTTCGAGCGCCTCGTCGAAGTCGGTCTTGGAAACCATGAGCGCGCCGAGTGCCGCGAGCGCCCCCTTCATGAAGGGGTGCTCGGGGTGCAGGAAACCACCCTCTTCGGCCGAGGTGAGCTCGTTGACCAGCTTGACCTCGAGAGCCTCGTAGCTCTGGGCATCCACTGGGGGCAGGTCGGGAACATCATCTGCCACGATGACGGTCTCGCTGCCGGTAGGAGCGTCGGGGGTACCGGGCCCCTCGGAGTCATCATCCTTCTTCCGTCGGGTGACGAAGAAGAAGATGACGGCGGCCAGGACGATTAGCAGCAGAGCAAGGCCAAGGATCCAGGGCCAGTAGTAACTGAACCAGCTCGGACATTCTTCGTTTCCACCTGCCTTGAGGACCCAGGGGCCGCTCGGATGAAGGTCATCGCGGAGTGACTCAGGGCAGTTTGTGCATAGGCACACTTCGGGGAAGTCCGGAGTCTTGCATGCCACCTTTTCGGTGGTGTCCGGGCAGGTGTCGGCGAAGCCGTCCTCGCTGGGATGGAGCTTGGCCTGATGCCAGGCATTCCAGCACTTGGCGGCCTCGTAGGCCTCGCGGTCTTTCTTGTTCTTGAGCGCGGCCAGGCGGTCGGCCTTGTCCTTGCGAGCCTTCTCGGCGGCGGCCAGTTCGGCCTTGGTCATGCAGACGTCGTCTACGTCCCGGCCGACGGTCACGAAGGTGCCGGCCAGTTCGGGTTCGTCGCACTCACAGTGCGACTTGTCCGCTGTCTCGTGCGTGCCTTTGGGGCACTTGATGGTCGGTTTGGCTACTCTGACCGCTTTGCAAGCCGGCAGAGCACTGAAGGCTTCGTTGACCACCTTCCGGCAGGCCTTCAAACACAAAGGATCGCCGGCGCAGCTCATTTCGCAGCCATTTAGCGTACTGCTCATAAGGTTTTTGGCCTTATGGGACTGGCACTGCTGCTGGGTGAGCTTTACGTAGTAGGGGAATTTCTGGATTTCATGGTCGATGGCCGCCATTGCGGCCGGAGTGAGGCCGGTCAGGCCGAAGACCATCAGGGTCAGCAACAGAATTCTCCGTTTCATGGTAACTTCTCCTTTCAAAAAACAGTTATTAGTCTGAAGACACAGTTTCGTTCCAGTCATTTTTTACCTCCTCCCCGTAAAGGGATGTGAACTCCCCAACGGGGGAGAGGATTCAAGGGAAATTACTAA
>Ga0180007_10000305_pt1 | contig 87426 bp, 67 predicted proteins | sample MM_PC_MetaG_FD_121122 | JGI IMG/M metagenome (GOLD analysis project Ga0180007, IMG submission 121122) | Groundwater microbial communities from the Aspo Hard Rock Laboratory (HRL) deep subsurface site, Sweden - MM_PC_MetaG | ecosystem: Environmental > Aquatic > Deep subsurface > Groundwater...
ATCAATATTGGGTGTTGCTAAACTAGAAACATCCCAAAATATTATGGGTTCTTTTCATGAGAGTGAGGTTGATTATTCAAAAAGACTTTTTAAAATCAATATTGAGTCTATCCCTAGTAACACACAAGCAGTGGTAACCTTGCATTTTAGTCTTAGCGAAGCTGAATATATCACCCTAAAAGAAAAGAACGAGTTGGATATAAAGTGCGTTTATTTAACAACTAATGAATTAGGTGCAAAGAAGATAGAAATATTTGGGTATTCATTAAAAAAGGCTCTTGACATATATAGACAGTCATTTGGAAGTAATGCATTGATCGACATGGAGTTAAAAGTAAATGTTATGGAGAATAACTTATCAGATGAAGAAAGGACATCAATTACAAGATTATTCGAAGATGAAGGTAGTGAATTGGTATACAATACAACATGCAATTGTTCAGATAATATAAAATTGAAAAAACATAAACTATTAATCAACTATTAATTAATGATGCTAGATTACAACAAAAGATCCGCTAATGCAGACATGCCTGTTTGCCGCATGCAGGTCTGCATTGAGCTAATCTAAAATCTTGTGTCTTGTATCTTGCATCTGATCTCAAAAAACATTTATCTTTGCTTTAAACCAAAACAAAACATATGAAAACATCCGCCTATGGCGGAAAAAAATAAATAAAGACATATAAAAAATAGCGTTAGCTATAATTCTTGTATCAGAAAACCGCTAAATTCATGATTACCTACAAGGTTAAGCAGAAGCGCTCACGCCAAGGCGTGGGCTTGCTTGTTTGTAGGTAAGGGTGCTTAGCGGTACCTCTGATACGGATAGGCTGAGTTCCACGCTTTTTCCTTGTCCACTGTAGCTTTAGCGAAGGTGGATAAAATCTCCTCCTTGCCTATGATACGAAGAGGATCTCCCCAAACAATGTGGAACATAGCAGCATCTGCCTATTGGCGGATGCATTGTGTAATCATTAATTTTTACAGCTATGCAAAAATCAAACACTAAAAATGCCGGAACGGTTTCTCAGGCCTGCTTCGGCAAACGCGTACTTTTAATCGATCCGGATGAGCTTAATCATCAGCTTCATTATTTCCAGCTAAAGAAATATAAAATAAAACTTCAATGTAGCAAAAGCCTGAGGCATGCACTCTGGCTGGTTCAGGAAAATTATTATGATTTAATACTTAGTGAGATATTTTTTAATGGTCATTTGCATTACGAACATCTATTTACTCTACGACAAGAAAATCTGGTACCCATCATTGTTCAAAGTACACAGTCTGCAACAGGGCATTCAGAAAATTGTATAATACGGGGAGCAACAGCTTACTTCAGAAAACCTTTGCAATGGGTACCATATCTGAAAACAATTGAAGCTTGCTTGATAGATGTATAAAAAGCCGTTCAATTAAAAATCAGGAGGGATGGCTTCCCGCCTTTCCGGGACGACATCCCGTTCTACGGTTATATGAATGAATTATCATGCATTAATGACAAAATATAGGCTTTATGAATGATAAATCATACACATAAAACTTGACAAAGATATAATAATGCGTATATTTGTATGAGTAATCATGCAGTAACAATAAAATATAGGCTTTATGAATGATAAATCATACGTAGATTGGGTTTCTATGAGTGATAATGCTTTAAGTGAAACCATAGGTGCTTTTATAAAGCATCACCGTCTTAATCAAAATAAGACTCAAGATGAGATATCTACTGCTGCAGGCATTAGTCGTTCTACACTAAGTTTATTAGAACGGGGAGAAACAGTAACATTAAGTAGTTTTATTCAGGTGCTACGTGTATTGGATCTGCTATATATTATGAATGCTTTCGAAGTGAAAGAGCAAATAAGCCCCATAGAATATGCTAAGATGAAACAGAACAAAAGGCAACGGGCAAGAAATCAAAGTGAAGAAAATAATTCAAACAACGATTCCCAATGGTAGATTATGCTTATGTAAAAATATGGGGAGAACTTGTAGGTGTCGTACGCTGGGATCAATCAGAAAGGTTTGCGAGTTTTCAGTATGACACGAAGTTTCTCGCTGAAGGATATGACCTTTCACCACTTAAAATGCCATTACGTTCAGGGAACCGCATTTACTCCTTCCCCGAATTACGTCCAGGCCGTATTGGTGAGCCTGACTCTTTTAGTGGGCTTCCGGGCTTACTTGCCGATGCATTACCTGACAAATATGGTAATCAGCTCATCGACGTTTGGCTTGCACAAGAAGGTCGCCCTAAGGACAGCATGAACCCAGTAGAGAAACTATGTTTCATTGGCACCCGTGGAATGGGAGCATTGGAATTTGAACCTGCTCAACTAAAAGCTACTAAACAAGCCTTTACTATCGAAATAAAAAGCTTGGTAGATATGGCCCAAAAGATGTTATCCAAAAGAGAAGAATTTGAAACCAATCTTCAGGCAGATGAGCAAAAAGCCATGATGGAAATTTTAAAGATTGGAACCTCTGCAGGTGGAGCCAGGCCAAAAGCTGTTATTGCTTATAACCAAAAAACGGGAGAAGTTAAATCTGGTCAGGCAAAGGCTCCAAAAGGATTTGAGCATTGGTTAATAAAATTAGATGGCGTAGGCGATGCTCAATTCGGAGAAAGCCAGGGCTGGGGTAGAGTAGAAATGGCTTATTATCTGATGGCCAAAGACTGTGGCATTGAAATGACGGAATGTCAATTACTTGAGGAAAGAGATCGTGCACATTTTATGACCAAACGCTTTGACAGGGAAGGGAATGAAACAAAGCACCATGTACAAACACTTTGTGCGATACAACATTTTGATTTCAATAATATATATGGATATAGTTACGAACAACTCTTCCAAACCATGCGGATGTTGAAGTTGAGTTATCCTGAAGCTGAACAAATGTTTAGAAGGATGGTATTTAATGTACTGGCTGTCAACTATGATGATCACACAAAAAACTTTGGGTTCATCCTTAAGAAAGGTGAAAATTGGAAATTGGCTCCGGCATATGATGTTTGCTATTCATACGATCCTAAAAACAGATGGGTTAGTCAGCAAACATTAAGCATTAACGGGAAGCACAAAAACATCTTGAAGGACGATTTGATGAAAATTGCTCTAACAAATAAGTTAAGGAAAGCCGATAAAATCATTGAAGAAATACAAAATGTTGTAGTTAATTGGAGCGCTTATGCCAAAAAAACCAATGTGAGTAGCGAAAGACGTGACAATATTTCTAAAACCTTAAAACCATTGAAATAGAAACTTAAAGATGATCCTCCAAGGGGTGGCACCCCACAACCCAAGAATACTATTCAAAATCAACCCATGAAAAAACGATCATATAACCTTTCAAAATCAGCCTTCATCAAAGGACTTCAATGCCATAAATCCCTCTATCTAAAAAAGTACCATCCGGAGCTGGAAGATGAGATTTCAGAATCTCAGCAAGCTATATTTGATAAAGGAACAAATATCGGAATACTGGCTCAACAACTCTTTCCGGGAGGAACCGATTTAGGAGGCTATATTCCACATAACTTCTTAGAAGTCTTCAAACAGACAGATCAACTGATACTGGGGGAAGCACCCATTTACGAAGCGGGTTTTAGCTATGATAATCTGCTTTGTTTTATAGATATAATGGAAAAAAAGAATGGTAAATGGCATGCCTGTGAAGTAAAAGGTTCAACCTCTGTAAAAGAAACCTATTTATGGGATACTGCATTTCAATATCATGTAATGATTTCCTCAGGTATTGAGTTGGAAGATATATCGGTGGTGTATCTGAATAACCAATATGTGAGAAATGGAGAGCTTGATTTACATGAATTATTTACTATTGAGTCCGTTAAAGACCAGATTCTCCCTCTCCTGCCCAAAGTAAAAGAATACATTAAACAGATGAAAGGAATGCTTGAGGATGATACCAGCCCTTCTATTAGTATAGGTCCTCAATGCAGCAATCCTTACCCTTGCAGTTTTATGGGACATTGCTGGAAAGATGTTCCTGAATACAGCATTTTTAATATTTCACGCCTGTCAGAAGACAAAAAATTTGATTTATATGAAAAGGGCATCATCAAGCTCTCTGATATTCCTGATGATTATCCTCTGAGTTCCAATCAACAACTCCAGGTATTGGCTGAGAAGAATGGAGAATCAATCATTGACAAAACTGAAATAAACACCTTTCTTAACAAACTGAAATATCCTTTATATTTTCTGGATTTTGAGACATTTCAGCCTTCAGTTCCGATGTTTGATCAATCAAGACCATTTCAGCAAATATGCTTTCAGTATTCGCTTCACATTTTAGATAAACCAAACGGAAAACTAATTCATAAAGAATTTTTGGCAGAAGCCAAAGATGATCCACGCCTTTCGTTTATCAGGCAACTTATTCAAGACATTGGCAAAGAAGGTGATATAATAGTCTATAACAAAGGTTTTGAAACCGCACGACTAAATGAAATTGGCAGTGACTTCCCCGAATACCAAAACCAAACAAACGAAATTAATCAACGAGTGGTTGACCTGATGGATCCTTTTTCAAAGAAACATTATTACACCCCCGAAATGAAAGGTTCCTACTCAATTAAAAAGGTCTTACCAGCATTGGTTCCTGAATTGAGTTATAAAAATCTAAACATTAATGAAGGAGGATCTGCCAGTATCGCTTTTGAAAGTCTTTACAACGAAACGGATGAACACAAAATCAAACAAACCCGGGATGATTTGCTTGCATATTGCAAACTGGATACTTTGGCCATGGTTGAAATATTAAAAGTATTATATGGGAATAGTTGAAAAATATTCTGAATTTGAAAAGATATCTTTAAGAAGAACGGGATGTATGGGTACTTGCCCGGTTTATTTAGTTGAAATATATTCAAATGGTAAGATAGAATATGAGGGTGAAAATTTTGTAAAGAAAACGGGTCATCATTCATGGTTGATTGATTCTCAGTCAATCAAAGCACTGAATAAAGCTATTCATAAGTATAATTACTTTACTATTAAACCAAAAAAGATAGAATTTGAGGTTACATGCAATCCATCTTGTATAACATCAATACAGCTAAAGGATGGTAAATATAGAGAGATAGAAAATTATTATGGTAATGATGAGTATCCAAAAATACTTCAACGTCTGGAAAAACGAATTGAAAATATTATTGGTATTGAAAATTATATAGGTGCTAATCAATAATAATTGGTCAATTGAAAAAGGTAATGATGCCAAAAATAGTTGGTGATTTTTCAATTAACTATTATAGATCACTGGGATGGCTTCCCGCCTAACAGGGACGACATCCCTCTATTCTCCAAAGAATTTATTAATAGCAAAATGACCATTCAAAAATATAAATAAGATAAACAAAAGATAGTGAAAAATCCACATACAATAATCGGCGCAATTGCAGGAGATATAATCGGTTCAGTTTATGAATGGAATAATGTTAATAACATTGATTTCCCTATTTTCAATGCAAAATGTGATTTTACGGATGATTCTGTTTTAACTTTAGCAGTTGCTGATAGTATTCTAAATAAAAAAGATTTTGCTAAAACAATATGGGACTATGCCAGACAATATCCCAATAGAGGTTATGGTGGTCATTTTGCCTCATGGATTCGAAACACTGATTTAAAACCCTATAATAGTTTCGGAAACGGATCTGCAATGCGAGTTAGCGCAGTTGGCTTTGCCTATGATCATTTATCTCAGGTATTAGAAGTAGCCAAACAATCAGCAGAAGTTACACATAATCATCCGGAAGGGATTAAAGGTGCTCAGGTAATCGCTTCCGCTATATTTTTAGCTAGAACCGGGCATACCAAAAAATTTATTAAGGATTACATTTCAAAAACCTTCAATTACAATTTAGAGGATACCATTTCTAGCATCAGACCTTCTTATAAATTTGATGAAACATGCCAGGGATCAGTACCACAAGCTATAATTGCATTTTTGGAAAGTTCCGATTATGAAAATGCGATTCGATTAGCCATTTCCATTGGCGGAGACAGCGACACAATAGCCTGTATCACTGGAGGGATTGCTTCTGCATTTTATAAGAATATCCCTCAGACGATTATTGATTTCGTAAATGCTAAATTACCTCAGGAGTTCCTGGAATTGATAACTAAATTTGATAAAAAATTTAATTTTAATATTCCTTAATCAGCATACCCTTTTAAGATACCCGATACTATTTATCATTTATCATAGCTATTGTACCCTCGCAGGTTAAGCGGTGTTCGTGCGCTCCTCACTTATGCAGGTCGGCTCCGGGCTGCGCCTTCGCCTGCTGTAAAAAAACAAGGCAAAATAAATCATTCCGCTCCGCTTAACCTCTATAAAACAACTCCAACCTGAACCTAAACAAACTCATAACTCACCTGTCCGCCGTGGCGGATAATTCATAATTGCGAAGCTTTGCTTCGCTCCATGGCCTTGTTTTTATTCAGCCCCTGCAAAGCGTTGCGGTGCTTCTCACTCGGTGCTACTCTTAGCCCCCAAACCCCAAAGTTGTTTCGCTTTGCTCAATATAAATAATTGGGGGCTAACCGCACCTTATCTTTTGTGCTCGCCTGCGTGTCGCAGCCCCAATTTCGTCATTCCGCATCTATTCCTTATAAATAATCACCCTGGGGTGTTTTAGAATGCTCCATTCCTTATTTAACGCTTGCAATGGGCTTCGCTTTTTGCCTTCATCATTTATAAAGGCATCTCAAGTTTAACCTCACTCATGTAATCCGGTAAAAACAATAATCCAAAACTTACAATTCAACTTATAACTCATAACTTATAATTCAATAACATTCGTTCGGTCAAAAACTTTCGTTGCTTCATAAAAGATCCCGCTTCAGCAGCTTCACTCCACATGTTCCGTTCAGCCGCTTCATTTTCCCATCCCCGATAAAAAGCTCCGCCCTCCCCTTCCAAGCGGGGGCTGCTCCGCTCGCAGCGGCTCGCGAGGGTAATAAGAGTCTGAAGTTTTTGTATCTTGGCTAAGAATATTCAATCAACAAATACATCATTCTTAACATCCTGTCTGATGCCCAACTACGACAATTATAATAGAGAAGAGAGAGCAATATGCGCCCATCTGTTCCGATTACTTCATGAAAATCTTGACTCGAAAGAAGAAAGTCCACTTGGTCAATTTATCAGCATTTTATCAAAAAATAACTTATCATTTAAAAATGGTAACGGTTCATTTCAAAATTTACGGTATGATAATGTCACCATTTTTTGTGAGGTATCAATTATCCGCGATGCTTATCAAAATACCAGGCCAGATATTAATCCTTTTATGGATGATTTGACACAATTAATAATGAAGCAGGAGAACATCTCAGATTGCCGCCTTTATTCTCAACTTCCTAAGCCATTAAACGTTATAAGTTTGACACATCCTAAACAAATTAAACAAAAGGCAAAATCAGTCGGCATTCAGCTATCAGAAAGCGAGAACAAAGTTTATGGAATTATGCAAGCTATGTTTAATGCAAAACCTGATCTTGTCATAACTATTGATAATCTTTTATTGGTCTGTGAAGCCAAATTCACTGAACCTTTTGATGCAGAACAATTGCATAGAACAGATTGTATCGCTGAGGTTTGGGCTAACTTGCTATACAAAGACCTGGGGTTCAATGAGCCTCCAATTTATTCAGTATTCAAACTAGGTGCAGCAGTCTTTAATCCACATATAAGTTGGAAGGATATTTCTGCAATAGCAGATAATACATACAGTACTTATGACAGAACAAGAATAGCAATTAAAAAAGGAGTAGAATTACTCAACCATAAATTTCTAAATTGATCATTTCATGTTTTTTCTTATATTTTCAACTCAGTACAATAAAACAGTATGAGTTTGTTTTTCTCCCCAAAACAAATAGCACAGGTTGATTTTTTTAAAATATTAATAGCACTAAAAAGTGAACAATACATACCACGCCTGTCCGCCGTATAGGAGGATGGGCGGATATAGTTACTAAAGGAACATATGGGCAAATTGAAAAAATAATAACAAAAAACAATTTTTAAATGGCAAGAAATATTTATCTGATTTTTATCACATCCAGCATCAAGTGACTTTTGTCGGTCGTCTGCAATAGCAAAAGCTATTTGGGCAATGATTGGCAAATCTGGACGAAACGTTTTTATTTTTTGGGTAGCTTCATATCCATTCATAATAGACATGTTGATATCCATTAAAACCAAATCAATATTGTTGTTGTCTTGGCATAACTTAATTGACTCTTCACCATTTTTAGCCCAGAGCGTATTAATTCCTGCTTGGTCAAGCACTAGCTTCAATGATTTATATTTTGTTCAAAATTCTCTTCAATTAAAACTGTTTTCATGATGAGCTAATTTTTATTTTCATCTTTGGGCATTGTCTTAGGTTCAATAATATTATCGGCAATTCTATACCCTTCGTACGGAATCGTAAAATAAAAAACCGTTCCACCTGCTTTTCGTCCTTCTGATTCGAACCAAATATTACCTCCAAGAAGTTCAGTCAATTTTTTAGAAATTGCTAATCCAATTCCTGCGCCTCCGTATGTTTTGGTATATGATTCATCCACCTGCCTGAAAATTTCAAAAATAATTCTTTGATCGTTTTTAGCGATGCCGATACCAGTGTCTTCAATATAAAATTTAAGCATAGGTTCACCATTAACTATTTCGATGCTATAACCATAATGTATACTTCCTTCATGCGTAAATTTAAGTGCATTTTTTAGAATGTTTATTAGTATTTGTTTAAGTTTTGCAGGATCTGTAATAATAGCTAATTCTTTCTCATACGAAGGGAGCATTAGGTTCAGATCAAGATGGTTCTTATTTGTTTTTTCCTGTTCGTGTTTAATGATCTCATGAATCTCTTTCAGAATAATATTCAAATTAATTTCTATTTTTTGAATTTTTATTACACCAGATTCAATTAAAGAAATATCGAAAATATCTTCAATTATCTTTAATAAATGGTTTCCGCTATCATTAATTGTTTTACTAAACTTTACAATATCACTGATTGGCAAATCCTCATGAATAACACTTGAGAATCCTATGATGGCATTGAGTGGGGTTCGTAACTCATGCGACATAGTGGCCAGAAATGCTGTTTTTAGACGGTCGGATTCGGTGGCTTTTTTAAGGGCTCTTACCAGTTTCTGTTCGGTTTTCTTTCGTTCAATTGATATACTAATCTGGTGAGAAATGATTTCCAATACTTCTTTATCTTTTTCGGAATATGCATTTGGATTGGAATAACTCTGAACCACAAATGCACCTGTTACCTCCCCTTTTATTTTTAGCGGAACCCCTAACCATATTTCCGAATCAAAGCCTACAGATTCAATCTTTCCTTCTTCTTCTAATTTTTTAGCATTTGCGTCATTAAGCAGAAGTGACACTCCCTGTTTAATAACAATTCCCGTAAGTGTCTTCTCTGCAGGAAAATCGACAATATCATCTTTTTCATCCTGATAGTACGGTATATGAATATAATCAGTTTTTTTATTGTAAAGTGCAATATAAAAGTTGTGAGTATCCATTAATCGCCCCAATTCTTTTTGAATAATTTGCATGATCTCCTTCAAACCAGTAGCAACTTGGTTGGCATTGGCAATATTAAGGATAACTTGCTGAATAAGCTCTGCGCGTTTTTGTTTTGTAATATCAATATTTGCCCCCCTATAACCAAGCAGATTTCCCTTGTCATCAAGTATAGGAACCCCACTTGTTAAAAAATGAAGATATTCACCGTTTTTAATTTTGTAAAGATTCGGAAAATCCCGAAACGGTATTTTTTGTTTAAACTTGTCAAATATGATATTCTTTAGTTTTTCTTTCTCTTCCGGACAAAATGAATCATAAAAATATTTCTTGCCCACTACCTCTTCAAGCTTATAACCCATCATATTTTCAATTACGGAATTGGAATAAGTGATCAATCCATTCGTATCCATTTCCCATATCCCTTCTTTAGCATTTTCAGCAATCTGCTTAAAACGCTGCTCAGAATTTTCGAGAGCTAGCTCTCTCTTTTTAATCATTATGTTGGCTTGAGCCAAAACATATGATATTACCCAAAAGCTTAAAGGAACTAGAATTCCAAAGGAAATAAGCTGAAAAGGATTTGCATACACCTCAAGGAGTTCGGAATACACCTCTGGAGGCGGAATTACATTGAAGTATTCCAAAAAGAGCATAGCAACATAAGAAACATTTACTGTTGCAGAACTATAATAACAAAATCGAGGGAAATCCGACAGACATAATGTTATTGCCACTATAGGAAAAAAGTAAAAAAAAGCATAAGGACTAAAAACCCCTCCCGAAAAATGAATAATACCCGTAATAATAATAATATCGGCCAGTATTTGGAAAAGTATTATAGAAACTAGTTTATTTAATTCTACGGCATCTCCCTTTTTTTTCACATAAAAATACCCAAGAGAATTATAAAAAATAATAATAACACCCAGTAGAATGCATACATAGAGCTCGTACTTAATTCCCATAAGTAATCCAGTTGGCACTCCAATGGCAGCCAAAACTATAATTACAATAAACCTAAAGCGATTGACCAGAATAGCTTTCTCAATAAAAAAAAATTTATTCAGATTTCCTTTCATAACTATCTATTAATAATAGTTGACGAGTTTACTTTAATATGGACAAATAATTATTGATATAAAATGACCAATATATTACTATTTTAAGAGACGGACTGGGTACAGAGTTATTTATGGCTACTGTAAAAAAATAACCCTCAACATATTACTACCTCAATAGTCAGTAATATACTGATAAACAGAATTAATAAGATGAAAGAAAATTGAACAGGGAATTTTCAATTTCTATACCGAATTTTTTCCTTAATCGGTTTCTGGCAGATTCGACACTACGGATTTCCCTAGAAATGACAGAAGCTATATCTTTGTTAGAGAGCCCTAGTTTAATAAGCGCACATAATTTCAACTCATTTTTAGTGAGAGTAGGAAAGTCACTGCTGATGCTTTCATAAAATGATGGATGGACTTCTTCGAAGCATAAGCGGAATTCGTTCCAATTATTACCAGAGATAAAATGACGCAATTCGCCTACTATATTTTGGATCTGCTTTTGCTTTGACGATTCGTGTGATTTGAGGTTTAGAATAACACTCTGAAGCTCTTTAATGGTTTTTAAAATAAATTGGTTATAACGGGCAAGTTGCAAAGTTGTTGAAGTAAGTTGACGGTTTTTGTAATCAATTTCTTTGCTAAGCTCATCCTCATTTTTCAGCAAAATTTGTTTTTGTTGTTGAACTAATCTTGCATTCATTTCTGCATTTTTAGTCAGTATTTTTATTTCTCTTTTCCTGCTTCTTAAAAAAAGAATGAAAAAGCTCAAGGTAATTAATAAAATAGCTGAAATGAACATGAACCAAACAATCTTTTGTTTTATACTTCCTTTTTCATTAGATAAATTTTGTTTGAGTAAATTGTTTTCCATTTCAACACTGTTTATACTGCTAATAGTGTTTAATATGCTATAGTTTAGCTGATTGTTGATATTCTGTATAGAGTCCTTGAGCACTTGATATATTAGTGAATAATTATAAGCAGATTTATAATCCTCACTCTTGCTAAAATACTCGTAAGCGGTTTTAATAATCGATAATTGGACAGAAGTATTCTTAATGCCTGGGTAAACTGCAAGGCCTTCGTTTAAATATTTCATACAACTATCTTTCATCCCTAATCGCCAGTAAATTTCTACTTTTGTTTCCGGTATGTAAACTGAACTAATTTTGTCTACTTGGTATTTTTCGGCGAGATTTATATAGGCCAGTGCTTCTTGTGGTTTCCCCAATTTTGAATTGACCAAGGCAAGGTTTGTATAAATGGCCGTCAAATTATTGGAATTATCACTCTTGTCAATTTGATCCAATGCTAAAATGAAATAATCCAATGCAGCAGTTAAATTTTCTTGTAAAACATATATGAAGGCCAGGTTATTATAATTATTGAATAGTTCTTTTTTCAGCCCAAGTTGCTGATTAATAACGATTGAAGCATTAATGTATTTTTTAGCTTCTGTGTAATCATCCTTTTGGATGTATAGTGATCCAATATAATGTAATGCGCAGGCAATGCCTTTCTGATTATCCTGGTTTTCTGATATATTCAATGCTTCATTAAGATATTGCAAGGATGTAATCCAAATACCATTTTCACCATAAACCCTTCCAATGTTTAACTTAATACATGCAAACAGCAAATAATCGTCGCGCTTCTCAATTATCTTTTCCTGAAAATAGGAATGAAGGAGAAAAAATAGTTTTAAAGCTTCAACATGTAATTCTTTTTTACGCAATGTTTGTCCAACTTCAATAAGCATATTACAACTGTCGAGTAGACTGAAACTGCTATTTTTTATTGAATAAATAGAATCAAGAAGCTTTTTGATTTCGGGGGCATTGGGATTTTTCGCTAATGATTTGTTGAATACTTCGTAAATTTCTGAAATAGAGGACATCTTTATGACTGAAAGCTTGTTGGAACTGATAAATGATTCTTCTGAATGTTTGGTATAAAAAAGAGCTGAATCATTTTGTGAGAGTAATGCAATAGGAGCGAAAAATAGTATTAAACAAACAAACAAGCAATTTTTCCCTTTAATCATTTTTTAAATTATTAATATTAAACACAACCTTTATAATTAAATCCTTAGATTTAACTATTAAAATTAATGAATAATAATATTTTGTTCTGATGGCTGAAGATGATACTAAATAGCATCAAAAATTCATACCAAATTTGATATGTGGTGCAAATGTATATAAAAACAGCAAGCAACCTATCAGTAATATATAATTTTGAGGTATATATTACCAGCATCAATAAACTGCATTGCTTCAACCCTCTCCTGATGAATCGAATTCTAAGACCTAACCAAACTTAATACAGAAAATATTTTTAAATTTTATGATTATAGAGCGACTCCCTCCGGGTCATATTGCTCAAATATATCTAACCTGCTTGACGCATGCCAAAGGGATGGCTTCCCTCCTTTTTCGGGACGCCATCCCTTTTCTTTTAAGCTTACATCAGGGTTGTCATTAATAAAACCTTAAGCAAATTTATTTGCCATCCCCCTTGCAATATTTTTTATTATTTAGCCATACCCTTGTGCCATCGCGCCGTAAACCATAAAAAACCTTGCAATTCAGCCCTCCCTCCTCATTTCTGATGCTTAAGGTTTGATTAATGGTTCATTCTGTTCATTTCCTCACAGAAGAACAAAGCAATAAATCGCAAAGCATTGCAAATTAACTACTTATATAAAGTTTTCCTTCAAATAAATTGCTTTAAGAACTTCTAAAACATAATTTTACTACAAATAAATATTCGATGAAAACAGTGTTTGATTTCTCGGCCGGTTTTTTAAGCTCATACGGATTGTTCATTTCCGTAGATCAACTCTGTTTCATTGACTCTGGTTTGATCGACCAGATTTTTAGTACAGTAATTGCATTAATTGGCGGAATTATTTCTACAATCGTCTTGAATATTCTTAGGGCAAAATTCCCGAAAATCTTCAGGCCGGTTTCATCAGGTAAAAAGGGAGATTCTCCTAATTAAGTCCGTATTAACTCCTAGTGCACGGGATCCAAATTCATTCAATCTATTGTACAAATTTTGAGTATTAAACAATTTATTAATTAAAAAACTTATTATCATGGGAACAATTTCAAAAGGGATCCTTGGTGGATTTTCCGGCAAAGTTGGCACTGTCGTAGGTGCCAGCATCTTCGGAATTGACGTCATGCGGTCTTATCAAGCAAATGTTGGGAACCCTCGCACGGTAGGCCAGGTTTCTCAAAGAACTAAATTCAGTTTAATTGTACAGTTTCTTAGATTGCTATTGCCAATTATTAAGATTGGCTATGCTCTTAAGGCAATCGGACAAAGTGCTTTTAATGCCTGTGTTTCTTACAATATCAAAAATTCGATTACAGGAACCTATCCGGATTATTCCATTGATTTTTCCAAAATAATGATTTCTCAGGGATCATTACTCAAGGTTCCGGCCCCAAGTATTGATGAGAATAATGCGTCATCTGTATCAATAGCCTTTTCTCAACACTGTTCGAGCACAGATACCGAATACAACGACCTTGCGTATGCACTGTTTTATAACGTTACAAAAGGTTCAGTTATGACTTCAATGGGAATTAGAAAACGCTCTGATTCGAATGTATATGTAGCTCCTGAAATGTGGGCAGTTGGTGATGAAGTACATGCCTGGATATTTTTCACTTCTCCTGATGGAAGTAAAGTATCCGATTCTGTGTATGCTGGTTCAGCGACCCTTAACACTCCATAATTAGAAGCCTCGCTTAACTGCGGGGCTTTTTCTTTTCCCTCCTAATTATTTCCCTAAGAATACAACCAATTTGCATCCAAAATACTCTAAGAATTGAACAAATTATTACCTTAATTTGCTTTCATTTTCCCTCAATTATCCTTATCTTTATATAAATCTAATGGTAAAATTCCCGTTGGACTTACTATTGGACTTTCGTTTTTTAAATCTTGTAATCGCTTAATAAAGTGATCGTTACAGTATAAGGTTCGAGTACCGTCTGGATAAAATTTTTTCTCCTTTTTTTATTACTGGCAACATCAAAATTTATTAATGAAATAGAATGCGATCCAATCTTCTCGCAACTTATAAAATGGGTTTTAGCCATTTCAAGCCATTTGCCAAATATCAACATTTTCAAAACAATCCTTCAACCGACAAATAATGATCACCTCTGTCATAAGAGATGCTCATAACTGTTTTATCTTTAAGCTGCTCCTATATCTTGCAATAGGTAAAGTTGAAGAAAATATAGAAATCTTAAATGTATTGAATAAATATTTTAGTATTACCATTGTTCCGGTTGTTTAGTATCCTATCCATTTGTCGCTCATTCTTACCGTTCATCCTTATAATTGTCTCCTAAGCGAATAAAAACTTCTTATTGGCAACCTATCATTTACTTTTATTTTTCATTTGGCGAGCATTTCCCGCTATTTTGATTTCTGTAACTGAAGTGGCGAAGCTATATATATTCTTATCTCACAAAACATTTAATTTGATAAGTTTTAGCTTGACAGTCCATTACTCAAAATTCAAATTATTATGAAGACATTTATTCTTATAGCCCTTTCCTTTTTCATGACAAATAATCTTCTTTCTCAGAACATCAATGAGGTTGCTAAGCAAGGAGATCTTGATAACATCAAGGTTATCTTACAAAAAGATAAAAAACTTATTAATAGTGCAGACGAAACCGGATATACTCCGTTACATTGGGCATTAATTCGCCAAAATTGGGATTTAGCAAAGTTTCTAATTAGTATGGGCGCTGATGTAAATACACGTGGAGCCGATGGGGGATCGCCGATGCATTGTGCTGCAAATCATGAAAACACCGAAATCATTGAACTCCTAATTAAAGAAGGGGCTCAGAAAGATTTAAAAAACCTCTGGGGTAACACCCCGCTATGCTTGGCATCGCAAAGAGGATGTGCAAAAACAGTTCAGATTTTAATTTCAAATGGAGCCGATATTTCAGCAAAATCGAATGAGGGATGGACACCGATGCATTATGCATATAGATGCGGGCATAAAGAAGTGCAAAAGATACTTGTTCATGCTGGTGCTTCCGATACAATAAAAGACCAATTTGGAAAACTTCCTTCTGATTATCGATTCGAAAGACCTGTTCAGATTCCAGTTACTCCTGATAATTTAAAGGATTATGTTGGAATTTACAATGTTGGAGGAAATTCAACTGTTCGTGTTTTTATTTCAGATAACAAGCTAATGTTGGAAGAGTACGCTATTGATGAATTATATCCCATAGCACCCGACCAGTTTTATGATTACCGGGAACCCTGGAAAATTCGCTTTTTCAGAAATATAAATGGAAATGTGGATAAAATAGCCATCGATTTTCAGAGACAAACCATAGTTGGAAAGAAAGTGAAATTTAAGGATGAAATTGTTGAAAAACCGCGCCTTGGTATTAAAGTCCGATCCATAAATGCTGAGGATATAAATTATGAAGCATTAAAGCTATTGTTCTACGAACAAAAAGCCAATGCCTATGCTCAAATAGTAACTTTTGTTCAGGAAAATTCGGTTTCGTTCGATGCAGGGTTAAGAGAGAATGATATTATTCTTGAGTTCAATAATGTGAAATTAAATGAACCAGGTGATCTGTTCAGGTTGCTTTATGATGTAAAGATAAACCCGGAAGTACCTGTTAAAATATTGAGGGATTTAAGGGTTGAATATCTTATACTTAAGTTCATTTTACAATAAAAGAATATACTATGAAAACAAAAATGATGAGAACAAAAATGCTTTTAATATTCTTATTTATAGCTTTCTTATATAGAACTGATTTGGCTGCACAGGAAATCGAAATAATTTCAAAAGATCTACTAATCGAGGACACAAGACAACTTATTAAGAACATTGAAGTGAGTCATCCCGATCCATATTTGAATTTTGGAGGTAAGATAGCTTTTCACCGAGAATTTCAGAAAATTCTTTCATTAACACCCAAAGAAGGGATGACACAAAACGAATTCTATAACTCATTAATGCCATTCGTTGCTAAAATTGGTGATATGCATACAGGCTTAATTAATCCAGTAAAACCAATGCAGAATGGTCCTGGATTACCTTTGAAATTCAAGATTATTGATTGGGATCTAGTCGTTGTTGAAGTGCCCTCATCTGAATATAAAAACTTGCTTGGAAGCAAATTAGTTTCAATATATGATATTCCTTTCGAAAAATTGCTTGTACGACAAACTCAACTTAGGGGAATTGAAAATAAACCCGGGGAGTTAGTTTTCCTTTCGATTAGTTTAAAAAGTTCAAACGGGATTAAAAACATAATACCAGAATGGTCAATAAATGAGAAAATACCGGTTGAATTCAAGTCAAAATCTGGTAATATAGTAAAACAGGATTTTCAGATTTCTGGCGATAATAAGGGAAACGCGATTTCTATTCCAACAAAAATTGTAAAGCCTTCAGTTGAAAAATCCGATGTGGTTTACAGTTTTATAGATAAAGAAGAAACCGCTTTACTAGTAATATCAAATATGGAAAGATACCGCGAAGCAAGCGAATCCTGGTTTTCAAGTGGTATGGAAGGGGCTGCTGAATATTCTGGTATTGCATATCAACATTTTAATAATGTTGAACCACCTGCAAACAGGGAAGATCTTTTAAAAGGAATTCCATCTGCAACCGAAACATTTGTTTCGTTGATTCAAGATTTGAAAATGAATAAAACCAAAAACCTTATTGTTGATTTACGCGATAATACTGGTGGAAATTCAATGATGAAAGAAATGCTCGTTTATTTTCTTTTTGGTAAAGAGGGATTGCTTAGTATGAACACGGGATATCAAATTATTAAATACTCAGATTTATATTTTCAAACCTATTCCTCCGATTCATTATCAATAATAAATAAACATAGAGATATATTGCTCACAGGAGACGATTACGATTTTGGAAAAGAAAAAGATTTCTATAAAAACGATGTTGATCTGGAGCAGGTAGAGGAATTTTTACAAAGCTCGTCAACATTTTGGAGTGTATATAAATCAGAACAATATCATATACCAGCGGTGCAACTTGAGAATATCATTGTTTTATGCAATCCGTACACTACAAGCTCTGGGTTTAATTTGTTAACATCATTAACAGAAAAGGGAGCCAAATTGCTGGGTACAGCATCAGCACAACCCGGTAATAATTTTGGTGATATTTTGTTTTTCCAGCTTAACAATTCAGAAATAAAAGGCTATGTATCATTTAAACAAAATATTACATTCCCTGAAGATCCTGTAAAAGGCAAATGTTTTATGCCAGATTACCCATTGACATATGAAAAGTTCGCATCATATAATTTTGATCCTGAAGCAGAGATAATCTATGCTCTTGAGATATTAAATGCAAGTTTTAGTAAGAGTAGTAAAACCAAAAACAATATCAATGAAATCAAAAAGTAAGAAAGCAGGACTGATATCTAGCATAATTATTTTTTATGCAATAAGTTTATTTGCACAGCCAATAGATTATTCTAAGTTAACCGGAAAATACCTTGGTCAAAAAGAACCCGGATTAACACCAGAAATATTTGCACCAAACATAATTACAACAGAACTTACAGAGCATGGTACAGTAACATTCTCACCGGATGGCAAGGAAGTCTTTTGGTCCGTAATTTATTCGGATCCATTTAGAAAGAAAATTATGACCATGAAACAAGAAGACAAAGGGTGGACAGTTCCCCAAATTGCATCCTTTTCATTGGGCGAAAATGAAGGTAATCCTATTTTTTCTCCTGATGGTAAGCGCGTTTTTTTTACTGGATGGAGATCTGCCGAAGGATATGCAGGTAGTAAGCATTTAATAATGTATGCAGAAAAGACTGAGGAAGGTTGGAGTGAACCTGGATTGCTTGACCCTATTATAAATTCGATAAGTAGATATTGGCATATTTCTGTTGCCAGGAATGGCAACTTCTATTTTTACTCAGATAAAGATGGTGGAGGTATCTTTTATTCGAAATATATGAATAAGGACTATACTTCGCCCGAAAAACTTAATCTAAGTTTTGAAGGTGGAACTCCTTTTATTGCTCCCGATGATAGCTATATCATATTCTCTGCTAAGCAAGATGAAGGTTTTGGTGAAATTGATTTGTATATCAGTTTTCGAAAAAAAGGTAATACCTGGACTATTGGAAAAAACTTAGGTCCACTTATTAATTCTGATCAGGATGATATTTGGCCTATTGTTTCTCCCGATGGTAAGTTTTTATTTTTTACCAGTGCCAGAACCGGAAATATGGATATATTTTGGGTCTCAGCAAAAATTATAGATGAACTTAAACCAAAAGATTTAAAGTAATCATCAATTAGAGGATGAAAAAGAAATGAAAAAACTAATTCTAATCAGTTGTCTGCTGGCAGTGGCTTTGACAACTATTGCGCAGCAAAGCAATTTTCCAAAATTAAGTGGCCCATATCTTGGACAAACTCCTCCCGGCATAACGCCCGAGATTTTCGCTCCAGGTATTATTTCAACAAATATTACAGAGTGGACTCTCACATTTACACCGGATGGACTTGAGGCATATTACACAATACAAGGATTAAAAGGGTATAATCATCTGATCTGTGTTAAAGAGGTAAATGGAGTTTGGCAACAGCCTGAGATTGCCTCTTTTTCCAATCCCGATCATAATGCCGATCCTTTTATAGCACCCGACGGTCAGAAATTGTTTTTTTGGTCGAATGGCCCTGAAGATAAAACAAAAAAGCCCGGGAATAACAGCGATATCTGGTATGTCGAAAGAATTGGAAATAGTTGGGGAAAGCCCATACGTTTAGATTCAACGATTAACACAAAACACTGGCAGATTTTTCCAACGGTATCATTAAGCGGGAATCTGTATTTCAGCTGCAATTATCCCGACTCAAAAGGAGGCTTTGATATATATAAAAGCGAATTTATTAATGGCAGATACGATAAACCTGTGAATCTTAGCGATTCGATTAACACACCCTACCTTGAGCAGGAACCATATATTGCTGCCGATGAAAGCTATATAATTTTTGGTTCCGATCGTCATGCTCAGGGAACACAAGATTGGGATCTATATATCAGCTTTAGGAAGAGAGATGGAGAATGGACTACAGCAATTAATATGGGTCCCACAATTAATACGAAAGCGATGGAACAGGCTGCAATTGTAACCAGCGATGGAAAGTATCTGTTTTTTAGCAGCAACAGGGTTCGGGAATACAAACCCAGTTCGAATGATTTTAACTACCAAACCATTATAAATGCATTAAATGGCTGTCAAAATGGGAACTCCGATGTCTATTGGGTCTCCTCAGAAATTATCGAAAAGCTAAAACCAAAAGAATTTAAGTAATTATCAATTAAAGAGAAAAAAAATGAAAAAACTAATTCTAATCAGTTGTCTGCTGGGAATGACAATGACAACTAATGCTCAGCAAATAGATTATTCTAAGTTAACCGGAAAATACCTAGGGCAAAAAGAACCCGGATTAACGCCCGAACTTTTTGCGCTAGGCCTAGTTTCAGTTGGCAATGGTGTACATGGAAATATTGTATTTACTTCTGATTTTACCGAAGCAGCATGGCATCCTAATTATAAAGTAAATGGAAAAGCGCTCATTTACATTATGAAATATAAAAATGGACAGTGGCAGAACCCAGAAGAATTTTTTCCTAAAGATGGATATAACTACTCCGAACCATTCTACTCTTACGATGGGACCAAACTCTATTACCTTTCGGGTAATATTGGGTCTTCCGGGAATGCAGAAAATGAAAAAATCTGGTTTGTTGAACGTAAGGGTAATGGTTGGTCAGAGCCAAAGCTGTTAAGTGAGAATCTCCCTGCATTCCACTGGCAGTTCTCATTGGATAAAAATGGAAGCGTTTATTATGGTGGTGGAAGTCCGGATAAAAAAGGAGAAATTTACTATTCAGAATATAAGGATGGAGAATATGGAACCCCGGTGCGGCTTCCAGAAAGTATTAATTCTTCTTCAGCTGAATTTTCTCCAATCATCTCCCCGGATAATAGCTACATTATTTTTACCCGCATGTTGGAAAAGCAGAATGCACCCCCGCAGTCGAATCTCTTTATAAGTTTCAGAGATAAAAACAATAACTGGTCGGAAGCTAAAAACTTAACAGATGTTATTGGACACCCTGAGAAAACCCCATTTGTTATGATGGGGGGAGCCAGAATTACACCTGATGGCAAATATCTGTTCTTTACATTTTTTAATGGAAAGGGGCACATGGCTTACTGGGTTTCTACAAAAATCATCGAAGATATAAAACCTGCAGAGTTAAAATAGTTGTAAAAATAAAAAATCTAAAAAAGATGAAAAAGCTAATGATTAATCTCATTATTCTGGTACCTCTTATTTTTATTAATGCCAAATGCATTTCGCCGCAAATTGGATTAAGCCAAAAATTTTCTGTGGTTGGAAAATATAGAGTTGGTATGGCATACGGTTTTGATGTAAATGGGAATTATGTTTATATGGGTACTAATGATGGTCTGTTAATACTTGATATTAGTAATATCAAAAGCCCTGTATTTGCAGGAAAACTTGATTTAGGCTTTATTAGAGATGTTAAGTTGGTAGATGGCGTTGTCTATTTATCTGGCGGTGGAAATGGGTTCTTTATTGTGGATGTTTCTAATGTAAAACAACCAAAACTTATTGGAAAATATCAAGATAATGGAGAAATATACGGTTTTGCTAAGTCAGGTCCATATGCATTTTTATGTGACAGAAAGGAGGGTGTGAAAGTTATTGATATAAGTGATCCCTTTAATCCTCGAAAAATAAGCCATTGGTCCAATGGCGGGCAATATTGGGAAATTGAAATCAGGGATAATTTAGCTTATGTGGCAGATATTAGAGATGGATTAGAAATCATTGACATTACCAATCCAATGTCCTTGACGTTAATTAACACAGTTCCTGAAACTAAAGGAGCCTGTAGTATTCAAATAAACGATGAACAAATTTGTGTGGGTACTTTAAAAGGAATATTTGTTTTGGATATAAAGGACCCAAGAGTTCCAAGTCTGATTATGAGTACATTAACCAGCCAGGAGGTTAAAGAGGGATTCATATCAAAAGATTTATTGTTAGCAGGCACAGGTGGTGTTATTGCATTTGATATTACTAATCCAAAGGATCCATTACAGTTGGCAAAATGGACAATGAGTGGAACGCATAAAGTAATATATGACGGGTCATATATTTATACGGCCCTCAATAGGTTTTATATTCTGAAATTAGATAAAAACCAATAATATATGAATGTTGATTTTCACCCCAATGAAAAATATCTTTTGTTTTACTCCAAAGGTCATATTTACTGAAATTCCACAAAAATTATTGAAGAACTAAAACAGAAAAACTTAAAATATAAAAACATGAAAAAGCACATTAATAATTCTATAATATTGGTATTGTCACTAAGCCTCATTATCCTTTCATCTTTCGAATTAATGGGACAACCAGCCTTAAAGAGGGTGGGGAGATACAATACTGGCATATCCTATGGATTATCTATAAAAGATCATTATGCATATGTTACTACTAACACATCCCTTATTATCCTAGATATCATAAAGCCTGAAAAGCCGGTTAAACTAAGTGAACTTAAAATAGGTACTCCGATTTTTGACGTACAGGTAATGAATGATTATGCTTTTCTGGCCGCCAGTTCTGAAGGGTTGATTATAGCGAATATCTCAAATTCTAATAATCCTAAAATCGTAAGTAGGTATAGCGTTAATGGAAAAATTGCTAAAATAGAAGCAGATAAAAACCTTTGCTATACTTTAACCTATGAGAATGGATTTGAAATAATTGATGTAGGGAATCCGCTTGAACCTAAAAGCATTGGTAACTTTCAAATCAAAAATGCACGAAATTTAAAAGTTCAAAATAATATTGCGTATATATCCGATCCTAAAAATGGGTTAACAATTTTAGATATATCCGATCCAACAGAAATCAAAAAAATTAGGGTAGTTGATAATACAAAGGGAGCAGCCGGAATAGGTATAAACAATGGATTATTGTACTTAGGTTCTTATGGAAATCTGGTTCGAATATTTAATGTATCTGATCCTCAATCCCCAATATTTATTACACAATATCAATATTCGAATGAAGTCTCAGGTTTAATTGTTTTTGAAAATTATCTGATAACAAAATTTCAAGGGATCAAAATAGAGGATATTTCTGATATCTACAATCCTAGAGTTTATGCTCAATACCATATTCGGGGTATAAAGGGGGGAGTTCATGACATTATTGTACAAGACAATTATGTATTTTTTGTTCTAAAAGGTATAACAATTCTAAAAATTATCGAAGATCTAAAACCAGAAATATTAAGAAAATAGAAAGGAAACAGCTATGAAAAAAACATTGTATTGTATCGCAGTTATATTAATCGGGCTATTTACCTCCACTGTTGCTATTTCGCAAACAGGAAATACACTAGTAGCAAAACCTATTTCAAAAAATATAATTCTTGTCCAAACCGAACGAGGAATGGATACCCAGCTTGCAATTAATTCCGATAAGGGTATTGTCGTATTCGGAACGCATTGGGGGCCTGCAATTGAAAAGGAATATAGGGCTGTAATTGAGAGGGAATTTGGAAATTCCAATTTCAAATATGTTGTAAATCCTAAGTCACGGATAATATCATGCGGTGGAAATGTTTTATACAAAGATGCCTTGATTGTTGCAGACGATGAAGTTTATAATGAGATGGTCTTAAACAAAACTAAACTCAATGATGAGATTCAGCGAGAAGTAAATCTTTTTAATGAAAAAGCTGAAAGATCAAGAAATATTCTTAAACAAGGAAATCTTAGCGTTGATGACCAGGCCATGCATTCCCACTGGATGAATTACTGTCAGCGAATTGCCGATGATCTAAAAGCAGGGTATGATTTGGTATTACCTTCCTTTGTTTTTGAAAACAGGTTTACTATGAATCTGGGTAATATGATTCTGCACATGGAGAATTTTGCCGGAGCCGGAACGATTATTAATATCCCTGAAGAAAAATTCCTAATGTTCAATGGGATGTTTGATCCGCTTCATATTATAGGTCCACCACGGGGAAAAAAGCTGGAAATAGACCAATGGATTTCTATCCTGGAAAAATACCTTTCCGAATGCAGCAATTACGAACAGGTTGTTTTGGGTTACAAGGGCATTTGGCCATTAAAAAAAATTGAAGACAGGAAGAATTTCATGATACACCTCTGGAACGAAATTAAAAAAGCAACGGATGAAGGACTGGATTTCGAACAGGTAGAAGAAAGGCTTTCCATCGATTCTGAATTTAGCTACATTAAAAATTGGGACTTATATAGAGAAACCGGCGATGCATGGGTAAGGGAGGACTTCGAAAAGATACTGTTTGCATTCTGGGTGCATCTGCATCCGGTAATTAGCACTCATATTGATAATTTCATCAAAGATAATGGACCGGAAAAAGGGTTAGAGGAATTAAAAGATATTCTAAAAAACAGAAGGAAGGATTATTATATAAGCCAGTCTGCCTTAAACACTCTTGGTTATCGCCTTTTAAACAAAGAAATGAATGATCCCGCCATTGAAGTATTCACCATAAATGTTGATTTATATCCCGCCTCTGCCGATGTTTACGATAGCCTTGGAGAAGCCTATATGAAAAGCGGGCAAAAAGATCTTGCTATAAAGAACTACCAGAAATCCTTAGAACTGAACCCTCAAAATTCCAATGCTCTGGAGAAGCTAAGAGTTTTAAAATGAATAAGCTAACCATATATTGGCCAATCATTTTATTTAACATTAATAGAATAGTAAAATGAACTAATTAAAGAAAAGTAATATGAAAAAAGTATCTTTGGTAACTTTTAGCCTATGCCTACTCGTTGCAGTTGTATATAGTCAGAATACAGAGGTTAGTATGAATCGCTTAACCAAGCAACAATGGGCCGAGGATCTCGATTTTGTTGTTGACAAACTAAACGAGGTGCACCCTGGATTGTACAGAAGAATTTCGCCTGATTCATTATCCATCATAATTAGGAATGCAAAACTTGAAATTGAGAATTCCAGTTCGGATGTTGAATGTTACTTTGCCATAAGGGAAATTATAGCCGCATTACAGGATGGACACACCAACCTATCCATAAGGGGGAAAATTGATTTTATTAAGGGAAAAGTCCCCATTCAATTTGATTATTTTAATGATGGGTATCATGTGATAGGTGTTGAGAAAGGCAACAAGGAATTACTCGGATTAAAATTAATTGCTATAAATGGAGTCCCTGTTGAAAATATTATCCACCGTTTTTTAGAGGTATCCTCGGGCGATAACCGAATCGGAAGGCTTGGGAAGTTAAGATCTTATTTGACCTACCCCTTGATGCTTCAAGGTGCAGGTGTACAAATTACTGACGATGAAATTAACTACAAATTTATCACAAAAGATGGCAATCAGTTTAGTAAGACCATTGCTTGTAGCGATTATAATCCTGCCGATTTATATTCAGTTCAGGATTTATTGGGATCAGAAACTCCTTTGCACCTGAAAAATCAGCAAAAGAACTATTGGTTCGAGTACATAAAAAGCAATAAAGCAATGTATGTACAAATAAACAGAATTGAAAATCAAAGCACAAAAGATTTGTTTAGTAAATTCTCATATGAATTCTTTGATTATATTGATAAACATTCCGATGAGGTTGAAAACGTAATAATTGATCTAAGGTATAATGCCGGGGGTCAAGGAAGATTAGCAATCTCCTTTGCAAAAGAGATCATTAAACGAGGGAATATTGACACCAGAGGAAAATTGTTTGTTATATTAGGTCAAAAAACCTTTAGCGCTGCAATTGTTTTGGCAACAAGTCTCCTGGAGTACACAGATGCTATTTTTGTGGGTTCACAGAGTGCATGTCCTGCCAATTTATTCAGTGACAGCCAAAATGTTGGAAACCTTCCCAATAGTGAATTTGGTTTATCAGTTGCCTCCCGACAAATAGATAACGCGTGGATATCAAACCGCGAATATTTTAAAATTGATATTCCCGCAATAACTAATGGATTCGATTATTTTTCCGGGCAGGATCCTGCATTAAATGCTATACAAAATAAGGGAGCGATACCCCTTGAAGATATTGCTGCATTAAAGGGTGCTGATAGTGCATATATTGAGTATAAAGTTCTGGTTCAGAAGTACTCAGACATACTTTGGTGGTCCTCATCGGTCAATTTGGAGTCAAATCTTAATGCAAAAGCCGATAAATTGGTAAAAGAAGGAAAAATAGATCAGGCCGAACAAGTAATGGTGCTTAATACTATGATATACCCGTCTTCGGGGAGCGTTTGGTATATGATTGCCCAAATTTATTACTTAAACGGGAAGAAGGATCAGTGCATTAAGGCGCTCGAAAAATCATTGGAGCTAAATCCGAATAATCAGAATGCAATTGATGCTTTAAATCAACTAAAAAAGTGAACAATCAATAATATTAATTCAGTACTGTCCGGTGGTGTCACCCGATGGGAAATACCTTTTTTTTAGTTCCAAAGGTGATGTTTTCTGGGTTTCTGCCAAAATTATTGAAGATCTAAAACCAAAAGATTTAAAATAATTGTCAAATTTTAAAAAGGATAAAGATGAAAAAAGCACAAATTATAACAATTGCTTTTATAGCGATTCTGTTTACGCAGAGTTGCCAAATGAATTCAAATAAATATGTAATTCTTGAGCAGAGCATCGATTCAATATTCGCTCAGGGAGATCTTGTGGGTTTTTCCGCGGGTATTATTCAAAGGGAGGACCTGATTTGGACAATGACACGCGGAAGGGCCGATTTAAAAAAGGATATTCCGGTCGATAACAACACCTTGTTTGTTCTTGCTTCGCTATCGAAAACGGTTACAGGCGCTGCGTTAATGACACTTTATGACGAGGGCTTGTTTTCTCTTGACGATGATATCAATTTGTACCTTCCTTTTAAGGTAAGAAATCCAAACTTTCCTGATATCCCTATTACAATACGAATGCTGCTCACCCACACCTCATCATTATTCGATAACAGTAAATATATTTCCAGCCTCTATGCCTGTGGCGATCAAACACATATAACTTTCGAAGAGTATCTAGCGAATTGCTATACTCCGCAGGGAAGCCAATACGATTCTACAAATTTTGCAAAGTACAAACCTGGTGAAAGTTGGGAGTACTGTAATTCAGGGTATGTATTTATTGCCTTTTTGGTTGAAACGATTTCAAAGCTTTCTTTTCCTGATTATTGCTTCGCAAGTTTATTTACACCTCTCGAAATGAATGAATCGGGTTGGCTCTATAATAACCTGAACCTCGATAACATTGCATATAACTATATTTCTGAAGAGGAGGCAAGGAAGGAACAGGGACATCCAAGTATCGATCCTGAAACTATTAATGGGAAGAATGCTGTTTGCCATTATGCCTGGCCAGGATATGCCGATGGTGGATTAAACACCAGCCCAAAACAGTTTGCAAACTTTATGATTATGTTAATGAACAATGGTCATTTTAAAGGTAAGCAGATTTTGAAACCTGAAACAGTAAACTTAATCTTGACTCCTCAAAACGTGCAAGGAATGGGTTCGTCTCCCCGCTACAAAAGACTTGATATGGGACTAACCTGGTGGCTCAGAGAAACAGAGTCTGAATATTTCTTTTCACATTCCGGCGGTGGAACCGGAATTACAACTTTTGCCTTTTTCGATCCAAACAAAAAATATGGGGCAGTTTTCTTTATAACAGGCGATTGGCACGATAAGGCCTATGATAGGCTAGTCCTGGACCTTTTCAGAAAGCATTTTCAAAGTGTAAAGCATAAAGCATAACGCATTCTTGACCTTAACTACAATTCTGTTGCAATTTCGATTTACATTCTTCCATGTTTTTGGGAGGCTATTCTCCATTGATGATAAATACATAAATGACTAGGATTGAGATAATTGAGTTAATTCAGATATACAAACTTAAAACTTTGATATTATGATAATTTATGAATTAATTTCCGCGGTTTTACAAGTTCTTTTATTTGGGCTTATACCTTTTGTAGTATTCCTGATAACTAAAAGGAACATAAGAGGATTTCTGAAGTACATAGGAATACTTAAACCTGTAAGAAAGACTATCTTTTGGTCAGTGGTAGTATCTATTATTGTTTTGATTAACGGAATACTTATGCCTTTTCTGTTCCCTGAAATATTGGAACTAATGACCAAAAAGGGGACGGTAGCAGGAAACTTAAAACTAATGGGACTATCAGGTAATACACTGGCTATCCTTGCGATAACTGCATTAATAAAAACCTCATTATCGGAGGAAATACTTTTCAGGGGATTTATTGCCAAGCGTTTGATAGATTGGTTGGGATTTAATACTGGCAATATAATACAAGCTTTAATATTTGGACTAATGCATATCACTCTGATATTGCTCATAATTGAACCTAACTATCCATTCCTGATATTTGTTTTTATCTTCTCAGGGTTAGCAGGATACATATTAGGATTTATAAAAGAAAGAGTTGGAAACGGGAGTATTATACCTGGTTGGATTGCGCACGGATTGGCAAATCTTATTTCGTTCTATGTCATTGCTTTTCTACTATAAATAAGAACACAATTTATTAAATGGGGCATCCCATACCCATTTCTCACCCGATGGGAAGGATTTCTTTCTTACACGATTTATTAGTGAAATCTCAGATATTTATTGGGTATCTGCAAAAATTATTGAAGAATTAAAACCAAAAGAATAAAAAATTTTAAAACTTAAAAAAAGGATAATTATGAAATCAATTACAATATTAACAATCTTTAAAACAATTGCATTGATAATAGGAACAATGCTTCATATGCTTTCAACTGTTGCACAAACCAGAAGTGAAAAATTAGATGAACTGTTTTGTTATTATAACGAAAATGGGATGTTTAATGGTGCGGTAATGGCAGCAGAAAACGGAAAAATTGTTTATAACAAAGCTTTTGGTTTTTCAGATTTTGAGAACAAAACCCCTTTTGACAGCATAGCCGTTTTTGCAATAGGTTCAATTACAAAACCATTTACGGCAACAGCAATTATGATGTTAAAAGAGAAAGGGCTTCTTTCTTACGATGATAAACTGAGCAAATATTTTCCGGAATTTCCAGCTCAGGCATCAACCATCACCATTAGAAATCTCCTGACCCATACATCAGGAATTCCTGATTTCAGGGGGAACAAATTTAAAGTGTTTAAACAGCCAATGATAACAAATAAAATGGCATTGGATACACTAATAAATAATTTCCACTTAGAGTTTCAGCCAGGTATAAAATACCGTTATAGCAATAGTAATTATTTGTTTCTGGCATTGATTATTGAGAAAATCTCAGGGATGTCTTACAAAAAATTCATCGATGATAAGATATTTAAACCTGCCGGAATGAACAAAACCTATATAGCAGATGAATATTCTGATGCTTCACCAAACAGAGTAAATGCATATGTTTATTACTGGGATAAGACGGATTATGATCTGCAGGACAGGGCCAGCGGACATGGAAACATTTACTCAACCGTTTATGATCTTTTTCTTTTTGATCAGGCTTTATATTCAAACAAGTTGCTTAAGCAGGAAACATTAAATGAAGCCTATAACTTTTCACTTTATCTGGATAGTAAAAATAGTTACAGATATGGTTTGGGCTGGAGAATTGAGGGTGAAACAGAAGGAAGAGGAATTGTTGCACACAGGGGAGCAATAGGAGCCTTTAGAGGCCTGTTATGGAGAGATATAAATAATAAAAACACACTTATTATACTCACCAATAACTGGTGGTTGAGCGAAATTCCTGAAATTTTACAGGGTGCACAAAGCATAATGGAAGGCAAAGATTATAAACTGGCAAAAGTTTCAATTCAGGCTTTGTTTCTGGATAATTGGTATATGTATGGTTTCGATGCTGCTTTGAATAAAATGCGAAAGGTTGTTACCGAAGCCCCCGATCATTATAACTACTCTGAAGATTTGTTAAATAATTTGGCGTACTATTTTGTTTATAGCAGAAGTGAACCATCTTTTGCCAAAAGTATCCTGGAGTTTTCGCTTGAAGTTTATCCGGAGTCTGCTGTATTGTGGGACAGTTTAGGTGAAATGAATTCAATCCTCAATAACATACAAACTGCCATTAGCTGTTATGAAAAATCGCTCGAATTAGATCCCGAAAATGCTAATGCACAAAAAATGTTGGATAAGCTGAGGAAATAAAACCAAAAGAACTGAAATAATTATCATTTAAAAGGCGAAAGAAATGAAAAAACTAATTCTAATCAGTTATCTGCTGACAATGGCAATGACAACTATTGCGCAGCAAAGCGATTTTCCAAAATTAAGTGGCCCATATCTTGGGCAAACAGAATCTGGAGATGAAGCCAAACTGTTTTTGCCCGAAATATTCAAAAATATTCATAGTTCACCAGCCTTTTCACCTGACGGTAAGCAGGTGTTCTGGAGGTCGATGGATCAAAAGTCCCTGCTTTTTATGCAAGAAATTAATGGCGTATGGACAGCACCTGATTTTGTTCCATTCAAATCAAAATTTTACCGGCAAGATGTTCCATTCTTTTCGCCCGATGGAAAGAGAATATATTTCATAACAACCAAACCACAGCGCTGGTATCAATTATGGTCTGGTGAAGCTATTTGGTATGTTGAAAAAGAAAAAGATGGATGGTCTAATCCAAAACAAGTTAGTAAAGAAATTAATAAGATATATACTCACTGGCAATTTTCGGTTTCGGCAAATGGAAATATCTATTTGAATGGCAAGGACGGCGATAAATGGTTCATTTATATATCAGAATTAAAAGAAGGAAAATATACAAAACCTGCTAAAATTGAAACTCCTTTATGTCTGGCTGAAGGGCAGTCATCTTACTTTTTCCCTTTTATTTCTCCCGATGAATCCTTTCTAATTTTTAGCAGAAGAGTTGATGGCAATAATCCGGATCTGTTTATAAGTTATCGAAAAGAAGATGGAACATGGACTGAAGCTGTTAATCTTGGTGATAGAATAAATTCAAAAGGATTGGAGATATGTCCTGTGGTTACGCCGGATGGCAAATACCTTTTTTATATGAGGCGTGATTGTGTTATGTGGGTTTCCGCAAAAATAATTGAAGATTTAAAACCAAAAGAATTAAAATAATCACAAATTAAAAATATAATTAAATGATTAAAAACTATTTTGATATAACAGTAAGAAACATCCTCAAGAACAAACTTTTTTCGATCCTTTATATACTTGGATTAGCATTAGGGATGGCAACTACGATATTGATTTTGCTTTGGGTAAGTGACGAGTTGAGTTACGATAGGTACAATGCCAACCACAAAAATATTTTTAGGGTGATCAATCATTACAGCTCCAATGGAACAAAGAAAAGTCTTGCAATAACCACTGCTTCAATGGGAGAAACGATGTGTATGGAATATCCCGAAATTGAAAGTTCATGTAGATTGAAAAAAAGTAGTAATCAGAGCATTGAATATGATAATGTGATTATTTCTGAAAGCGATATGGGATACGCAGATTCTACCTTTTTCGAGATGTTTACAGTTCCACTAATATATGGAAATGATAAAAACATACTAGATAAACCGTACCAGGTTGCTTTAAGCGAATCGACAGCAACAAAACATTTTAGTTCGGAGAATCCTATTGGGAAAAGCATTGGTATCGGAGGTAGTTCATTTATAATATCAGGAGTTTACAGGGATATTCCAAACAATTCGCATTTTAAGTTTAATGCAATTATGTCGATGGAAACTTTAAGCAGGAGCAGGACTGTAAATTGGGATCAACAAGAATATTACACCTTTATTACCGTAAAATCTGGTACTAATCTTCGTTTATTGCATTCAAAAATTCAAGGACTGATTGAAAAATATTATTGGCCCATAAAGCAACATAGTTACAAAGGAACTTTTGAAGAATACATCAATGAAGGTACATCTTTTGAATTGCAGCCAATTACGGATATACATCTTAAATCTGACCTGCTGTTTGAGATTAGCCCGAATAACGACATTATTTATATTTATATTTTTTCATTTATTGGGCTATTCATCTTGCTTATAGCATGTATCAATTTTATGAATATGTCAACTGCAAAATCTGAGACCAGATCAAAGGAGGTTGGTATCAGAAAGGTATCGGGAGCAGTAAAAAAACAAATTATTTTCCAGTATTTGTTTGAATCTTTTCTCATTGTATTTATTTCTTGTTTACTTGCCATCGTTTTGATTGAGATAGTGTTACCATATTTTAATCGTTTTTCGGGAAAAGAAATAAGTGTTGAATATTTCAATTTATCAAATCTGATTTCACTGTGTTGTGTTGTTATAATAACAAGCATAATTGCCGGGAGCTATCCATCTTTTCATTTATCATCAATCAAACCTATCCAGGCCCTAAAAGGGCGATTCAGACAAAGTAAGAGTGGGATGAATTTTAGAAACATTTTAGTGGTCATTCAGCTAATTACAACCATTGTTTTAATCAGTTGTAGTTTAATCCTATATCATCAATTAAACTTTATTCATAACAAAAAGCTTGGTTTCACGAAAGAAAACCTGATCTGTTTACATAATTCGGGTTTGTTGGGCGACCAGGCTCAATTATTTAAAAAAGAATTACTTAATCATCCGGAGTTTTTAACTGGAACCATCTCTTCTTTTTTGCCAGTTCAAACAGAAGAAATGCGAGCCGGAGTAATGCTGGATGGAGATGATAAAAATATGCATAATATGCCACATTGGACGGTTGATTTCGATTATATCAAAACTCTGGAATTAAATATTACTGAAGGCCGTGCCTTTTCCCCTGATTTTGGGACAGACTCAACTGCTGTTATTTTTAATGAAGCAGCGATTAAACAATTTGGATGGGACGACCCTTTAAATCATTTTATTAAATGCACTGTATTTCGGAATGGAGGATGGCAGCTGGAAAAATTAATGATTATAGGAGTTGTGCAGGATTTTCATTATGAATCTCTTCAAAAAGACATTGCACCAATGCTTATGTATATCAATAGCAGGAATGGAAACATTATGACATTTCGATATCAGTCTGACGACATTAAGAAGGTTACTGCATTATTGGAATCTAAATGGAAAGAATTTTTGCCAAATCAACCTTTTAGCTACTCCTTTTTAGAGGATAGATTCGATAATATGTATTATGAGGAGCAACAAATAGGAAAGATAATGGTCGCTTCTACGATCTTAGCCATTATTATTGCATCATTGGGCTTATTCGGTTTATCCGCCTTTTTGGCTGAGAAAAGAATAAAGGAAATCGGGATCAGAAAGATAAATGGAGCAAGTAGCAAAAACATCTTTATTCTCTTTTCCACTAAAATTATAAAACTCACACTCATCTCTTTTGTGATTGCCATACCCCTATGCTGGTATTTCATGGATAATTGGTTGAATAATTTTGCCTATCGAACCAATATTCAATGGTCAATATTCTTATTATCAGGATTAATTGCTTTTGTCATAGCTATTTTGACCGTGTCTTATCAAGGATATAGAGCTTCTGTTCGTAACCCGATTGACACATTGAAATATGAATAATCTAAATGTTATGCTCTTATAATAGAGTTTGATACGGATCAGGGTGTACAAAAAAATTAGGTTTTAGAGTTTATAAAGAACTAAAACTTGCTGGAATTATTTAATTATAAAATCAAATTTTTTAAGATGAGAAAAATAGTACTAGTCTTTGTGTTCATGTTATTTCTAGGCACACCTTTATTTTGCCAAACAAGTCAAAAAAATTTCCCAGTTTTGAAAGGGCAATATCTTGGACAAGAACCTCCCGGTATAACGCCAGAAATATTTGCGCCGGGAATTATTTCTACGGATCAGTTTGAATTTGGAGGTACTTTTTCTCCGGATGGTACTGAATTTTTCTTTACCCGAAGGTCGGATTATGATGGGTCGGACAATAGAATTTACTATACCCGTAAAGTTAATGGCAGTTGGACAAAACCTGCACTTGCAACATTTGCTACCGAAAATTTTGAATTTCTGCCTGTGATAACTCCAGATGGGGACAAACTGTTTTTTTATTCAGAACGACCAAGACCGGACACAAAAGGATTTAATGGTGACTTATGGTATTGCTTAAGAGAAGATCAAGAGTGGAGTGAAGCAAAATTCTTCGAAAGTCCTATTAACAAGAAATATACAATGATGCTTACTTCAACAAAGGATGGCACGTTATATTTTTCTGGAAATTATGATGGTAAAAGAGGCGGATTCAAGTCGATAAATAGCGATGGAAGGTATCAGAATTTTGAATATCTGCCTCAGGAGATTAATACAATACGACCGGCTCATCCCTTTATTGCTCCCGATGAAAGCTACTTAATATTCGATGCCCAGGTAAAAGGAATGGGTAAACCCGAACTTTTCATCTGTTTCAGAAAACCGGATGGTTCTTGGTCGCAACCACAAAATATGGGGCCGGAAATCAATGCAACACAAACTGAATTTGCAGCCAACGTTTCACCTGATGGTAAGTATTTGTTCTTTCACCGCAGAGTAAATAAAAATGGTGAAATATACTGGGTTTCCTCAAAAATTATTGAAGAACTAAAACCAAAAGAATTAAAATGAAAAAACTCATTCTAATCAGTTGCATACTGGCAGTGGCAATAACAACTAATGCACAGCAAAGCGATTTTCCAAAATTAAGTGGCCCATATCTGGGACAAGCACCCCCATCCGATACTCCTAAAAAATTCCTCCCTGATTTATTCAGGAACATACACTCTTCACCAGTTTTCTCTCCTGATGGGAAGCAAGTATTCTGGAGAGATATGGATTATCAACCGCTTCAATTTATGGAGGAGGTAGATGGTATTTGGACAAAACCGCGGTCTGTTTCATTCAAAACTTCATTTTATAAACAGGATGCACCATTTATTACACCTGATGGCAACAAACTATTTTTTATCTCAACCAAACCTCAAAAATGGTATCAATTAAGAAGGTCAGACGAAGCTATTTGGTATATTGAGAAAAAAAGTGATGGCTGGTCTTCCCCTGTATTGGCAAGTGATTTCTACACCCATTGGGCATTTTCTGTTTCTAGCAGTGGGAATCTGTTTTTTGGAGGCAGCGAAGACAAAGAGCATGATATATGGTTCATATACAAGGCAGAATATAAAAACGGAGAATATTCAAAACCTGTAAAGCTAAGCAGGTCTATAAACTTAATCGATGATCCTGTGGTATATGGGCAGGTCTCGCCCTTTATCGCTCCTGATGAATCCTTTCTAATTTTTAGCAGAAAAGTTGATGGCAATAATCAGGATCTGTTTATAAGTTATCGAAAAGAAGATGGATCATGGACTGAAGCTGTTAATCTAGGTGATAGAATAAATTCAAAAGGATTGGAGATATGTCCTGTGGTTACGCCGGATGGCAAATACCTTTTTTATATGAGGCGCGATTGTGTGATGTGGGCCTCAGCAAAAATTATAGATGAACTTAAACCAAAAGATTTAAAATAATAATCAATTTTTGAGAACGAAAAAATGAAAAAAATCATTCAAATTAGTTGCTTATCGATTGTTTTGATAATTAATGTTGTAAGCACGCAAGGACAGGAAATATTCGACGCTATAAAAAATAATGACTTGAAAAAAATAATGGGATTAACTGTAAAAGATGATTCTGTGTTAAATTTTAAAGATAATGCAGGTAATACGCCTCTCCATTATGCAGCTATTGATGGTTCAATCGCAATTATAGAATTATTGTTATCAAACGGAGCAAATATAGATGCAGTTAATAAGCAGCTAAACACACCCCTTTACGAGGCAATAAACAATAAACATGATGAAGTATCAAAATTATTAATTAACAGGGGAGCTGATATCCATAGACAAAATGTAATTGGAAATTCGCCTCTTCATATTGCTGTACAAAAAAATCGAAAATCTATTGCTGAATTACTAATTGAAAGAGGCGCTGATATTGAATGTAAGCAAATAGCTCAAATGACACCCCTTAATTTAGTAACTCTTATGACCAATGATTATGAAATGGTCAGATTACTTATAGAAAAAGGAGCAGATGTGAATGCAAAAAATAGAAATGGGAATACTTCACTTGTAAACGCAGCAGAAAATGGTTCTCTGGATGTAATTGATTTGTTGCTCGATAATAATGCAGATTTCGATACTGCAAATAATGGGACATTTCAAATATTACAGTATTCAGCTTATTGCGGAGCAGGACGTTTGTTCAAATTTGCAGTCGGAAAAGCAGGAAAGGATATGTTTTCTGAAGAGGCAAATTGCAAAGTCCTGATGCGTGCTGCTCTAAGCGGAGGCTCTCTCGAAATTGTACAATTTCTACTTGATAAAGGAATACCTCTGACGCTTGATCCTAATTTAAGTGGCTGGACTCCTCTTCATAATGCCGTAGCAAATAATAAAGCTGAAATGGTGGAATTTTTAGTAAAGAATGGTGCCGATATAAACGAAAGAACCAAGTCGGGCAAGTCGGCCTATAACATTGCAGAAGAAAATGGAAATAAGGGGGTTCAGGATTTAATAATTGAATTGGGTGGAAGTGCAGAATCACAAAAATTCCCGGTTTTAACTGGCCCTTATTTAGGACAAAATCTTCCGAAGAATGAACCCGTGCGTTTTGCCCCTGATATATTTGTACCAAACCATTCTACAATTACTGTATCTCCCGATGGAACGGAACTTTATTGGAACTCAGGGCCTACTTTTGGAGATGGACCAATTATGATGACAAGGATAGAAAATGGGAAGTGGATAAAACCTATAGAAGCGCCATTTAGTGGCAAAATAAATTCGAAATTTGATGATTGTCCTTTTGTGAGCCCCAATAATAAAAGATTATATTTCTTATCTACCAGGCCAATCGGAGCAAGAACAGACAATAAAGAAAACATATGGTATGTTGAAAGAATCCCTTCCGGCTGGTCTGAACCAAAACCTATAAGTGAAGAGATTAATGCAATGAAACTTCATTGGCAAATTTCGGTAGCAAATAATGGGACTCTTTATTTTGCAAGCAAAATAGATGAAGGTGACAGTCACAGGATATTTTATTCCCGTTATGAAAATGGGGTACATGTAAAACCGGAGGACTTAGGTCTTGAAGGCATGAGTCCGTATATATCACCCGACGAATCATATATTATTTTTTCCAGATTAATTTCCAGACGACCTGTTCCCTTTATCTGTTACAAATCAAAGGAGGGCAAATGGGCTGAACCAATTAGCATTCAGGAATACATAGGTTATGGAATTTGTTGTATTGTTTCCCCAGATGGTAAATACATTTTTAAAGATGGTTACTGGGCTGATGCATCGTTCATTGAAAATCTAAAACCAAAAGAATGAGAACATACAGGCTTTTCTTTACTATAGTATTTCTAATTATTCATTTCCAGCACTTAAAGGCTGGTGATACTTTATTTGTGAATCCATATGAAATTTACATCTCATCCAGAACAATTGTTAAACCTTCAAAAGATGAAGTTGAATGGGGAGTTCAATTGTTAAAGACCTTAGATTTAGAAGGATTAAGTAATTATGAAAAAGCAAGTTTAATTGAAAATTACATTGCTCAGAATTTTAAGTACAGGATAAAGAGTCCTCGTTCAATTCAAAGCATTATTGATAAAAAAGGAGGAAACTGCGTTTCGCATACCATTATGGGGCTTTTCCTTTTGCGACTGGCCGGCATTCCGGCAAAAATGTGCCACGAGTTTCATATTAAGAACTACTTTATCATCGATCAATGGAGAGCAAACTCTGCCAAAGCAGGGCATTTTGGCGCAGGCCATAATTCGCATTATTGGCTTATGTTTTTCGATGGAAATAAATGGCAACCCTACGATTCGGCACTTGATATTTGTGGGTTCGACGAATTCTTTTCCACCAGGACAAAAACCTCGCAATGGCCTTATCTGCTTTCTTTCAATCCGCGGAGGATGACCGGAGCACCGTTTATTATAATGCAGGAAACCGGGAATGGAATGATGGACATGAAGAATATTACCAAAGAAGTTTGGAGTTATAAATTTGAATGGAATAACAAAAAGCTTAGCAGAAACGAATGGATAGCATTTATCAATTTGTTCGAAGGGAAAAATACAAAGGATTTTATATATCCAATTAGCTTAGAATCAAAGAAAAGCATTAACCAATTGTCAAAAAAATGGTTTTAAATAATTAAAAAATCGCCTCAATTATGAAAAGAAAACTACTCGCTGTTATAACTACAATAGTTATTTCGTTCTTTTTGTTAGCATTTAATATTAGCAGAATGAACAATGATCTAAATAGTATTCAACTGAAAAAACCACAATCAGAAACCACTGTTTTTAAAGACATAAGGGTTTTTGATGGTGAGAAATTGATAAACCCTTGTACTGTAATTATTAAAGACTCAAAAATTATTGAAGTTGGGCAAAATATCAAAATACCCCGTAATGCAACTATTTACCAGGGAGATGAGCATACATTAATGCCGGGACTTATTGATGCGCATGTGCATATAGTATCACTAAGAGATTTAAAACAAGAGGCGGTATTTGGAGTTACTACTGTCCTTGATATGATGACCACCGTAGAATTTATGCAACAAGCAAGGGCTCGTGTAAAAAGTGATTGCAATACCGATATGGCCGACTTCTTTTCTTCCGGACAACCAGCTACTTATCCCGGAGGGCATGGTACCGAATGGGGAACCGAAATACCAACCATTTCAAGAATCGAAGATGTAAACCCATTTATGGATTCATCAATTTCGGCAGGAGTAGATTACATTAAAATTATGTCGGGATTGGGAAAAAAGGTTATTAGCAAGGATATTGTTGCCACTGTTGCAAATGAAGCTGGTAAAAGGGGACTATTAACCGTGGTGCATATCGAAACCTATAGCAAAGCTTTTGAAGCAATATCTGCCGGGGTAAATGGTTTGGGCCATTGTTTTGCCGATACTTTACCCGATGATATTCTTATTAACTTAATGAAAGAAAAAAAGGTCTTTGTTATTCCAACTCTTTCGGTTATGAATAGCTTGCCTGATGCAAAGAAGATAGTTATTCTTAAAGACCAAAGATTGTCTAATTTAATTGTCCCCGAAATATTGGTTGGGTTAAAAAATGATCGTCCTTACAGGGGATACAAACAATTAAAATATAAAAATGCAGAGGAATCAGTTAGGATTCTGCACAATGCCGGAATACCAATTTTGGCCGGAACCGACTCCTACAATCCGGGTACCGTTCACGGTGCAAGTATGCATGGCGAATTGGAGTTGTTGACTTACGCAGGTCTTTCTCCGTTAGATGCATTAATTTCAGCCACTTCTCTGACTGCCAAAACCTTTGGTTTAAAAGACAGAGGCCGAATTGCAAAAGGTATGCGGGCAGATCTGCTGCTTGTAAAGGGAGATCCAACTAAAAATATTACTGATACAAGAAACATTGAAGATGTATGGATTAATGGTAAAAAGGTGGATAGAGTTCCCTGGATTAATAAAATTGAAAAGCAACAAAAGGAGTGGAATGAAACGGGTGAAGTTCCTGGCCCCATTGGATCAGAACCAGGTCTTATATGTAATTTTGAGTCGGGTGATTTAATTACTGAGTTTGGTATCTTTTTCTTTGCAATAAGCGATAAGTTTTTTGGTGGATCATCCCAATCATTAATCAAATATTCCAATCAAGGCGCTAATAATTCCTCAGGTTCTTTAATGATCTCTGGTAAAGTCGATTGTTCAAAACCAAAGGCATGGTCTGGTGCAGCATTTTTCCCTTCGGCAATGGAGTTTACAATTGCAAATCTTTCGGGTTGGAATGCCGTTTCATTTGATGCTAAAGGAGATACAGATAGCATAATGGTCATGTTTATGCTTTCCGACCAACGATTTCCGGTAAGCAAAAACTTCAAGCTAACAAATGAGTGGAAAAAATTCACCATTCCATTTAACGAATTGGGAAGTGAAAGTGGCAAGAATATAGTAGGAATGATATTTGGGAGTAATTCTTGTTCAAATGAATTTACTATTCGCATTGATAATTTGAAGCTTACAAATCTAATCCTAACAGAAAAACTTGATTCATCAAAAACTGGGACTGATATTAAATTAGCAAATCAGTACCTGGGGCAAACACCACCAGATGTTGATCCTAAAGTTTTTGCTCCCGGCATTGTTTCTACTCCCGAATTTCTGGAAATAGGTTGTACCTGGTCGCCCGATGGAAAAGAGTTTTACTTTGTCCGCCAAACACAGACCGGTGGTCTCATGCTTTGTTCCCGTTGGGAAAATGGTAAATGGACGGATCCGGAAGTACCAGAAGTTTTTAAAAAACATCCGGGTTTCGAGCCATTTATATCTGCTGATGGGAAGAAATTCTTTTATACTCGATTCGCATTGCCTCCCGAAATGGCAAAAAATCCTGAAAAATATACGGATCAGCAAAAGCAGGAAAGTATGGCAAATATCTGGGTTATGAATAAAAACGGATTGGATTTTGGTGATCCCGAATTCTGTGCACCGGGGATGTTCAGTTCAACCTCAAAGAATGGCAATTTATATACAACTATTATTACCGGCGAAAAGCCGGGGATATATAGATATAATTACGAAAACGAGAAATACTCTGAAAAAGAATTTCTTGGAGGAGGAGTTAACTCGCCTGTAATGGGGGCACATCCGTGTATTGCCCCTGATGAGAGTTTTATTGTTTTCGACTCAAAACGAAAGGATGATCCTGAGGATACCGACCTGTATGTTTGCTTTAAACTCGAAAATGGTGGTTGGAGTGAAGCCTATTGGTTGGGCGATAAAGTCAATACCAAATGGAACGATATCTGCCCATCACTTTCACCCGATGGGAAATATTTGTTCTATATGTCGAAGGCTGATATATACTGGGTTTCAACGGAGGTGCTTAATGAACTACGAAATAATGAAAACTCAAATCAATCAGCAACAATAAATAATTACAAAATTGTATCAAACTCCAATAGTATTATCATTCCCTTTGAGTATTACCGTAACAAATTTAGGTTTAAGGCCAAAATAAACGGGAAGAACTGCAATATGATGCTTGATAATGGATCTTTATGGGATGAACTCCTGTTTTTTGGAAGTCCTGATGTTGATTCTTTAGATTTAAAGTTCACAGGCGAAACCTCAATTGGTTTTAGTAAAGCCGATATAGCAGAGAATGTTACCATAGAATTTAAGGATATTGTATTTAATAACCAAACGGCTATCGTAACAAGGTACGATCCAAAGTTTCCAAATCCGTGGGAGGGAACCGAAGGACAAGTAAGTGCAGCTTTTTTTAAAAACTTTATAGTTAAAATTGATTTTAAGAAAAGGTTATTAGAATTAATTCCTCCGGAAAAATTCAATTATTCAGGTAACGGACTGGTTTTGGAAATGAAACATGGGCCATTCAATTCTCGTTTGGTTTCAGCAACAGTTGATCTTGATAATGGAAATAGTGTTCAACTCGATTTGCTGGTCGATTTGGGCGGACTTTATCCAGTTTATCTTCCGCTCGGAAGAGATGAGAAAATAACAAAACCTGAAAAAGCAAAAGAATTTACTCTTGGTGCAGGATTGCAAGTTCAGAAAGGGTATCTTGGAAATATAAAAAGCATTCATCTGGGTGAAATATCACTAAATAATATTGAAGCGGCTTTTATTCCGGTTACGGAAGAAGCAAATGTTTATGGTAATACAATGATTGGCTTGCCTTTGCTTCAAAAGTTCACAGTAATTTTCGATTATTTCAATAACAGGTTAATTCTTGAAACATCTAATAAGCATTAAATGAAAACCTTTTTAAAATTATTATTGTCACTTGCCCTATCAGGAGGGATGTTAAGTTCAATCACTGTTTTTCCTCAAGATTTATCTACAATTGATTCAATTAGATATCTGGAGAAAAGATACGGAAATTTAACAATAGAGGGGAAAGCACCTTTAATATTTGCTTTTCATTATATGGGGTCAACACCCAGCGGGTTTTATAAGATATTTAGCGATATTGATTTTCCGGTTAAAGTAGTTTATGTTGCCGGTGAATATGAGTTTGAAAATGGTTACTCTTTTTACCCTGTTGAGTATTATGATGAAATGAACGAAAAGGAAAAAGCATTGTGCCAGGCAAAAACCGTTGAAAAGATAAATAGGTTCATTACTGAATATAAAAAGCGGGTAAACAACAATTCACCATCTATTGTAATTGGTGTATCTCAAGGCGGAGATTTATCATATCTGTTGGCTTTAAACTATTCCGATCAATTTGTATTATCTGTTCCTATTGCAGCAAGCATTCAGAAAGAAGCAATTAAAGCTGTTGATTTCAACAATAATAACCAACATATCTTTCCATTTCATGGCACAATAGATAAAATTGTTCCAATTAGCGAAGCAAGGGAAACCTGCGAATTCATTAAGACTCTCGGGTTTAATGTAAACCTGATTGAGTTTGAAAATAAGGGGCATGAGGTTTCAATAGAAATGAAAGAAAAGTACAAATCCTTAATAAAAGAATGCATCTTATTAAGTAATTAAATGATTGTAAATTAAGCATATCTCTATATCTGAAAAACATAAATGGAATAAAACGATGAAAGCACGAATAAGATTTCTAATTATCGCTGCAATTCTGTCTACAATTAACTTTAATCATGCAGTAGGCCAGGAGAGTTTATATAACCTCCAAAAAGGAAACTATGATGTAGGATTTCAACTTTTTGAGCATGATGATTTAAGCAGAACAATTATTGAGATTTCTGATTCCGATAGTTTGCTGTACAATCCAAGGCCAGTAAGAACTTATGTATGGTACCCATCAAAGGAAAACCATCAACAAAAAATGACCGTAAGTGATTTTATTGAATTGGCAAAGGATGATTTTTGTAATGTAAAAACCAGCAAAATTAATTGTTCCGAGCCTATTCCTCTACTCAAAGGTTTTAGTAAATACAAACTCGATAGTATAAAATTTCAAAATACTTTATCCGTTCGCAATGCTGGCTTCTTAAACCAAAAGCTTCCTGTAATTGTTGTTGGACAAGGACTCTATTACGAGTCTCCTTCTACACATTTTATTCTGTGTGAGTATCTTGCCAGCCATGGTTATGTTGTTGTGAGCTGTCCATTAAAAGGAACTCAATACCGTTTGGTTAATCTTAATGTTACTGATTTGGAAACATTGGTGAGAGACCTTGAGTTTTCGTTATCAGTAGCATTGGAACTGCCATTTGCACTTAAAAACAAAATTGGAGTTATCGGCTACGATATGGGAGGTATGGCAGGAATGATTCTGGCAATGCGAAATCCTCAGATAGATGCATTTATCAGCCTTGATGCAGGTATTTTATATCCGCATTATTCGGGCTTACCGAATAGTCATCCAAATTATAGCATATCAAACCTTAACATTCCCTGGCTTCATATTACTCAATCGCGCTTTTGTCCGGGAGGATTTGAAAAGGCACATCCTTCGAATGCAATGAAGCAGAAGGCTTTTGGCGATAATTACCTGTTATTGTTGAATACAACTAATCATGGAGCTTTTACTTCGTATGCAACGCTTGGAGTAGAAAATTCTGTTACCGGATATTGGGAAAATGATTTTATGGATCTTAAACCTGTATATGAAAAAGTCTGCACCTATTCTCTAGAATTTTTAAATGCTTATTTAAACAATGATAAAAACTCAAAGAAAAGTTTATCAGAAAAATTAGGCAATATGGGCAATAACGGAACCTTTGAAAGGATTGAAAACAGAAATATTACATTATCTAAAATTGATTTTATCAATTTAATTATTGAGGATGGTGCACAGGCAGGCATCTCTGCATTTAACAGTATCGACAAAGAAATTCAGGACAAAATATTTACTGATGAAAACGAACTAAATTGGTTAGGGTATCATTTCCTGTATTGGTGGGATAGACAGTCTGAAGCAGTTATTGTTTTTGAATTTATCACAGAGCTATTTCCCAATTCGGCAAATGCCTATGATAGTTTGGCCGAGGCCTGGCTTATATCTGGTGATAAAGATAAGGCATTACAGTACTATAAAAAATCGCTTGGGTTAAATCCTGACAATGAAAACGCTAAGCAAATGATTGATAAATTAATTAATAACTAACTGAAATGAAAAAACTATTTACAATTCTGACAATTCTGACATTATCGACTTTTCAATTAATGTCTCAAGAAACAATCCCACTTACTGCTGAAAACTGGACGGTTTACGATGGACAGTTTATTGATTTTGAAGGGAAAAAAGCTTTTATGGGAACTGCATTGCTCAATAATTACGAATTTGAAAACGGTACCATTGAGTGGGATATGTACACAACCGGAAAACGTGGATATCCCGGAATCTTTTTTAGGATGAACGGGCAGCAGGATTACGGAAATTTTTACATCCGCCCACACAAAACCAATGGTTACCATTACGATGCCTTACAATACACTCCGGCTTATCACGGAATATCGTGCTGGCAGCTTTATCACGGCGAGGGTTACACAAAAGAGGCTACTATCCCTTCAAACCAATGGATTCATTACAAGTTAGTTGTAAAAGATGATCAGGCCAGGGTTTTTATTGGAGATATGGAAAACGTAGCTCTTACTATTCATAATTTGGAGCATGGTATTTCCAAGGGTTCCATTGTACTAAACGGACAAACAGATGGCTCGGCTTACTTTGCCAATTTTAGTGTAACTGATGCAGTGAACTACTTGTTTGGCAAAAAAACAGAAAAGCCTGTTCTGCCCGGAACAATTGCTAGTTGGGATGTTTCAGAATCTATTACTAACAATTTGGTTGATAACGAGAACTACCCCGGGGAAAACTACCTCAATGGATTGAACTGGAAATCAATCAATGCTGAAAAATCTGGGATGATAAACCTAACCAAACATATTATCAGTAATCCCTTTCAACCCGCCTGGGTTTATGCAAAAACTAGCTTGCATTCCGATTCTGATAAATCTATTTGGTATTCATTCGGTTACAGCGATCATATCACCATTTTCCTTAATGGTCAGGAAATCTATCAAGGTAACAATGCGTTTACTAGCCGCGATCCCTCTTATGCTGGTCTTTTAGGTTACTTCGATAAGGTGAAACTTAATCTGAAAAAAGGAGAAAACGATTTGCTTTTACTTATTGGCGAACAGATGGGCGGTTGGGGATTTTCCTTTCGCAATGCAGAGCAGGAATTTGTTTCTAAAAAACTTACCAAAAACTGGGAAATAATTAATCAACTTAATTATCCCGAATCTGTTGCCTGGGATAAAGAGAATAAAGTGCTTTATGTTTCCAACTATGTACAAGGTCCTGAAGAATACCTATCGAAAATCTCAATTGACGGTAAAATTATTGAAAAGGAATGGGTTAAGGGATTACGTCGCCCCACTGCCTTACTTTTAACGGGCGATAGTTTACTGGTTGTTGAGCGAAGGGGAATTGCGGTTGTTGATATCAAGTCGGCATCAATTCGTAGAAGAATACCCGTTGAGGGTGCTCGCTTCCTAAACGACATAGCCATATCGGATAATGGCAAAACCATTTTTATTGGCGATAGCGAAGCAAGTCGAATATATAAACTCGAGAAATCAAAAGTATCAGTTTGGATTGAGGGTGCAGTCGCTCCAAAGCCCAACGCAATGGCCATTGTTGGCCAGAAACTCATTGTAGGGTGCATGGGCAATAATAGCCTGATGTCAATTGACATACTATCAGGTAAAGCAACAACTCTGCACGAATTCTTTCCCGGAACCATCATTGATGGAATTCAGGTACTTAAAGATGGCTCTTTACTGGTTGGTGGTTTTAATGGAATATTGTACCTAATAGATAAAAGCGGGAAGATAAATGAGCTACTGAATTTATCAGGTAAAGGAGTCAATTTTTCCGATTTTTATTTTATCAGTGATAAAAATCTTATCGTAATACCGGGTTTGTACAGCAACAGTTTAGTGTCATACTTTTTTAAATAAAACATTATAAAAAAGGTTTAAAAATTTTTATTTTTTAGATAAATATTTAAAAATCCTTTATCTTACAATACCAAACATGAACATGGCACCAAAAATCGTAAACCCCATATTCAAAGGAAAATACTGGCAATATCAGCTACTTGGATGGTTCATTTATCTAATGAACGAGATTTCAAGTGCTTGGAATCGCATAAGCATTTCCTATGTATTTTCGCTCCGGTTTTTTACAACTTTTGCCGTATTATACGCTCTCCTAGAATTAGTACATCTTTTTTACAGAAGAATTTACAAAAGCAAATATAACCCGGCAATATATTTGATCATTGCAGTCTTCACTTCTTTTATCTGTAGTTTATTCTGGAGAGAGATAAGGACAATTCTTGATATAATAGTTTTCAAAACTGAAAGTACATGGTGGTTTTACCCAAGAGATCTTAATTATCTGTCAGGAGTCATTTCAGGGACCTGGGTACCTTTTGTCTGGAGTATTCTTTATTTCGGGATAAAATACTGGCAAGATTTTGTTGCTGAGAAACAAAGGGCCAATGATGCGGTGGTTATGGCGCAAAATGCCCAGTTACAAATGCTCAGGTATCAATTAAACCCCCACTTTCTTTTTAATTCCTTGAATTCAATTCAGGCATTGGTGCATGAAAACCCCGATCAGGCAGATTCCATGGTCTCCGAATTATCAGAGTTTTTAAGATTCACCCTTAAATACAATGATAAAATTATGATTTCGGTGAAAGAAGAAGTTGATATCACACATAAATACCTTACGATCGAAAAAATAAGATTTGAAGAACGTCTTGATTTTATGGTTCATACTGATGAAAAAGCACAGAAAGTCGAAATCCCTTGTTTTATTACACAACCCCTTGTCGAGAATTCAATAAAGCATGGCCTGTTCAATAACCCGGATGGTATTAAACTGAAATTTAATGTTTTTATCGAACATTCAAAACTTATCCTTGAAGTTGCCAATTCAGGAAAGCTTGAACAGGGCTGGCGCATGGGTGTGGGCCTGCAAAACGTTTTTGACCGTCTTGAAAATTGTTATCCCGGGAGGTTTTCCTTTATTTTGGATGAATTGGATGGTTTTGTAATAGCCAGGATATTAATAACTTTAAAGAATGAAAAGATTAGCATCTCTAATAATTGATGATGAACGTCTGGCAAGAGTTAGCCTTCGGAAAAAACTTGCCATTTTTCAGCAGATTGAAGTCGTTGGTGAAGCATCAAGTATAGCTTCGGCCATCAAAGCTATTAATGAACTTAAGCCTGATTTGTTATTTCTTGATATCCAGCTTTCAGATGGCAGTGGATTCGATTTGCTGGAAAAAATAGAGTTTTCAGGTAAAGTAGTTTTCGTCACTGCCTATGATGAATATGCCCTCAGAGCCTTCGAAGTTAACGCTGTCGATTACTTACTTAAGCCGGTATCAAATACAAGGTTAAAAAGCCTTATTTCAAAAATCTCATCTCCGGAAAAAAGTGAGGGACTCCATTCATACCAGAGATTCCTATACAGCGATCGCATAATGATTGAGCAAAAAGGCTACCTTCATTTTTTATTGATCAAAGACATTGTGATGATCACTTCTGCCAAGGATTATTCAATTATCACCACATTTGATCATAAGAAATTCATTGTTTTAAGTTCTATGAATGATTGGGAAATAAAGTTGCCAGATGATCATTTCTATAGAGCACACAGATCAAACATCATTAATCTGAACTTTATCGAAAAAACAATTCGAGTAGGTTCTACTGCCGAAATTTATATGACAAATTTGCCGGAACCGATAAAAGTTAGCAGAAATTATTATAAAATATTAAGAGAAAAATATTTCTACAAGTAAATAAATATGATTTGGTTAGATAAACAATCCTTCAACCGACAAATAACGATCACCTCTGTCATAAGATAAGGTCAAAACTGTTTTATCTTTAAGCAGCTCCGATTTTTTTGCAATAGCAGCTAATGATGCTCCGGTAGAAATTCCAACTAACAATCCTTCCAATTTAGCCGCGTTTCTGCAAAATTCAAACGCTTCTTCTTTGCTAATTGAAATCGTACCATCTATCATCGATAAATCCAGATTCTTAGGAACAAAACCGGCGCCAATACCTTGTATGGCATGTGGTCCGGGCTTTCCTCCTCCAATAACGTCCGATCCTACGGGTTCAACAGCCATGATTTTAATTGTGGCATTTCTTTTTTCAGCGCTTTAGATATTCCTGTAATATGTCCACCTTTACCTACACCTGATATTAGGTAATCGATACCGCCGTCGAAATCTTTCAAGATTTCCACTGCAGTCTTTTCATAGTGTACCTTTGGGTTTGTAATATTTTCAAATTGCATTGGCATCCAGAATGGCTGACTTTTTGAAAGTTCATTTGCTTTTTTTATAGCCCCTTTCATCCCTTCTGCTCTTGGAGTTAACACCAGTTTTGCACCATAGGCTTTTAAAATATTCCGCCTTTCAATTGACATTGAATCAGGCATAACCAATATCAAATTATAGCCTTTTACTGCTGCTACCATTGCTAATCCTATTCCTGTGTTTCCTGAAGTTGGTTCAATAATTGTGATCGACTCATTCAATAAACCGTTCTCTTCTGCATCTTCAATCATAGCCAGTGCAATTCTATCTTTAATGCTTCCACCCGGATTCAGATGTTCCAGTTTTATCCATACATTTAGTTCAGGATCGAACATTTTATTAATCCTGATAATCGGTGTATTTCCTATCGCTTTTAATACATTTTGGGTTTTCATTTTTAAATACTATAATTTAGGTTTGATTTAATATTTTTTTGAATTCTGTTTTTCTGCCTGATTTGAATCTTGTGGCTATGGGTCACTACTGAATGAGGCTCAACACTTTCGATCAGCCAAACATTTCCGCCTATTATTGCATTTTCGCCCACTATTGTATTTCCACCCAAAATAGTGGCACCGACATAAATGATTACATGATCCTTGATAGTTGGATGTCGTTTGATAGAGTTTTCATTTTTTTGAATACTTAAAGCACCTATCGTGACACCCTGATAAATCTTTACATTACTCCCAATTTCAGCAGTTTCGCCAATCACAATCCCTGTTCCATGGTCGATGCATAAGGATGAACCAATCGTTGTGATAACGGTCTGAGTGTAACTCCTCAATAGTGGGCAGTTGGTGATGTTGTGCACGCCTGGGTATTTTTCACTTCTCCTGACGGAAGTAAAGTAACCGATTCTTTCTACGTTGGTATAACAACCCTCACAGCGCCTTAATATTAAAGCCCTGCAAATTATAGGGCTTTTTCTTTTATCCCTCCATTATTAGTCTTAGAATACCTACCTTTCGCAACAAAAATATTTAACGAATTAGTCAAATTATTACCTCCATTTGCTGTCTTTTTCCCTCAATTATTCTTATCTTTATATAAATCTAATGGTAAAATTCCCGTTGGACTTACTATTGGACTTTCGTTTTTTACATTTTGTAACTGCTTAATAAAGTGCGTATTGCGTCTTAGGTTCGAATCCTTCTGCGATCACTAAAACCCTGTAATTTTTATAATTGCAGGGTTTTTTAATGCACGAATATTATTCCCAAAATGTTTTTTTGAGATCAATATTGTTTATTTGTTTAAATTTATGAATAACTAAATTTATTTTTCGATGAGATCTCTTATTCTATTTCCCTTTATTCTAATGCTAATGCTCAACTCTTATGGGCAATCCGATATCATCATAAGCAGCTCGGTCAGGAACGACACTTCTCGAGTTATGAGCTCTCAGTCAAATCCTTCAATTATGATTACGAACCGATCTGTTATTAATCAAAGAAATGAGGATGGACAGGCAATTTCTACCAAGAATATTGAACAGTTAAAACAAGGCCAGAATCCTCCTGCCCAATTAGTTGCAAGTTTTGATGGCCTGGGCTATGGATTTACGGGTCCACAAGGGGAAGCCCGATACAGAAACCCATCAGATAATTCACTGGCAGTCGGACCGAATCATATTGTACAGACTGTCAATTCGCGAATGGCTATCTTCACTAAAAAGGGAGAAAAACATGAAGAAAGTGGCAAAGTTCTTTATGGCCCGGTCGAAACAAGAAATGTTTTCCGTGGTTTTGGAGGTCCTTGTGAGCAGATAAATAATGGAGACGCGGTTGTCCGCTACGATCAGCTTGCCGACAGGTGGCTTATTGTAATGCCGATTTTCACAAAATTACCTCCACGAGAATACGAGCCGGAACCGGGAAAAAATGGAGAACCTGCAACATTAAATTTGCCTGGAAAATCAGATCAGCCAGGAAATGCTGAACCACTTTTTATTCCTGATAAAACTACAATTTTAGAATTGGCCCAAGCCGATTCATTGCGAAGAATCCAAGGAAGACAGGTAATCCCTGAGGGAGGGTCATACTGCATGTGTTATGCTGTGAGTACAGGTCCCGACCCTTTTGGTTCCTACTATCGCTACGAGTTCGTCAGACCACTTTTCCCTGATTATCCCAGACCTGCAATCTGGCCTGATGGTTACTATGTTCCTACAAGTACCGGTGATCATGTGATTCAAAAGCATGCGAGCATCGTTGAACGACAGGAAATGCTAAAAGGGAATCCTGCAAAAGAAATTAGTTTTATCATCGACAATGTCAACTTCCTTAATAATGCTGATATGGACGGTTTGCAACTTCCTCCTGAAGGAGCCGCGAATATAATGCTGGCTACGGGTGGATCTCAGTTAAACAATATCTTCACCGACGATGGTATTTATGTCTGGAAAATAAAACCGGATTGGGTAAATCCTAAAAAAAGCATACTCGAAGGACCAACCAAAATTGAAGTAGCAGAATATCACTATCAGGGCGACGGGCAGCTGAAAAATTCGGTACCACAACCCGAAACCAATCAAAGACTCGATACTCAGGGAGATAAACTGATGTCAAGAGTGATCTATCGCCGAATTGGAGATCAGCAATCGATCGTTGCCGTGCACTCGGTTAAATCATCAAAAAGTGGCGGTGTCAGATGGTATGAATTCAGACTGGATGATCAGCAAAACATATCTTTGTTTCAGCAAGGAACCTATGCACCTGACAGCCTTTATCGCTGGCTTCCCAGCCCTGCGATGGACAAGTTTGGGAATATTGGTATCGGTTATTCAATTTCAGGAGAAGAACTCTTTCCCGGACAACGTTTTACCGGAAGGTTAGCCTGTGATCCGCTTGGGATCATGACCCTTAAAGAGACTGTGCTGGTAAACGGAGAAGCTTCGCAAACCAATACCCTGAGATGGGAAGATTATACACAAACCGCGATAGATCCCTCCGATGATTTCACAATCTGGTATGTGGGTGATTACCTGAAAAAAGGTGCAAATGCATACTCAACAAAGATAGGGGCATTCAGGTTGCAACAAATTGACAACTCCGGAAAATAAGATTTTTACCGATGTTAATAGGATTTATTGAATACGCTCCTTTGCCTGAATCAGTGATTGATTAGCGAGAAACCCTTTTGAAGAAAAAGTAAAACATAGATTAGAAGCATGGAAGAATAATAAAATATGTCTACAGAAAAGATTAAAAATTTCCCAAGACCCTATTAATTAGTTGGCTACGACTCTGTACACCAACTTTCCTAAAAATGGAATAAATGTGGTTTTTTACAGTATGTGAAGAAATTAAGAGTTCTTGTTCAATCTCTTTATTGCTTTTTCCTTTAATTATCAACTCAAATACTTGCTTCTCTCTGATAGAAATATTGAATTGTTCCGAAATATGGTCAATAGATAATGAGTTATTTATAGAAGTAGGATAACTACCATAAAACCTTTTAATAAAGGGCTTCATACCATATAAAACGATGAGGTTTACAGATAGACTTATCACTGAAAGCATTAAAACCGTAGTTTTTGAGCGAATAATATAAATTACGATCATACCTGATAACAACACCATAAATACCCATCCAAAAGTGCTAAGCACCTCTCGCTTTTTCAATATATTTATATTTTTTGATTCAAAAACCAATAGGGCAGTTAATAAAATCCCAAAACTCAATAAAGTATATTTAAATGCGGGAATAGTGTACTTATAGATAATTACTGTATCGTGCATGATATAAGCAACTATTCCATTGATAAAAGCGATAATAAATCCGATCGCAAGAACTATAAATGTCAAAGAGAAAAATCGACTATTCTTCATGGATAATAAATTCAGTATTAACTGAAGGTAGAACCAGATTGATCCAGAAAGGGTAAAAAAGGATAGCCATCCAATTAAAATCCAGATAAGAATAAGATTACCCGGAATGATTTGTGTAGATAGATTGATAGACAGGTAAAGTGCTGTAAAATCAACCAGAAGGTATATGTTGAATAGGATTATAAATGTTAAAAAGGATTTTAAGAAAGAAATATGTTGATCGTTTAATATCCTTTTACAATTAAGAATTGAAGCAACTCCTATTCCTAGCGAAATGATGTATAAAAATATTGCAATATGCGCCATCTATCAATTTTTCTATAGCTAATATACTGCTTTTGTGATTATCAATCCATAGTTATTCTATTGGTATATAAAACGCTAAGTTCGATAGGATTGATACAAACTTCCTATACGAATTTAGGAACTTTTTCCTATTGCTAGAGTCTGTTTTGTCGGTTAATTTTGAGCATAAACTAAATTTTAAAAAGTATGAAAAAAAGAAAATTTATTTCTCTCATTATGGTTTTTATCCTTTCAATTAGTTTAATTGAGGCTCAGGAAATCCATCAGGCTGCAGCAAAAGGTGATATTAGCAAAGTGAGATCATTTTTGATGGTTGATCCAACACTGATTCATTCCCTTGATAATTTTAAACGGACATCGCTTCATTGGGCTTGTAGAATTGATAATATTGAGCTTGTAAAGCTACTTGTCGATAAAGGTAGCGACTTGAATCTAATGGATATGAATGGTATTGCTCCTTTGCAGAGTCTTGCGAGCAGAGGTCTTGTTAAAGCCGCAGAGTTGCTAATAGAAAAAGGAGCCGATTTAAATATTCAGGATAAATTCGGATTAGCCACACCGTTACATATGGCATCAATTTCAGGACATTATCAGATGCTTGTTTTACTGATAGAAAAAGGGGCCGATGCATACATCGTCGATAAGAATGAAAATACGGTTCTTCATTCCGCTGTTAATGGAAATCAGATGAAAATTGCTGAATACTTGATTGCAAAGTATCCGGAACTTCTAAATTCTTTGGATTTTGATGGTAATTCGTGTTTACATATTGCTGTAAAAAGTGAAATGAAGGAGATGGTTGAACTTCTGGTGAGTAAGGGAGCAAATCTTAATACTCAAAATACTATTGGAGAAACCGCATATAATATAGCACAGGATAAAAAATTTACAGAAATAGCAAGTTTTTTAGTTGCAAAAGGAGCAGACAAACAACCTCAGATGTTTCTGGTGATGAAGGGTAACTACCTTGGGCAGAGGAAACCGGGAAAACAACCTGAAATCTTTTTGAAGGGGATTATCTCTACCAGTGAAGGTATTCATGGAACTGTGGCTTTTTCTCCTGATAATAATGAGGTTTCGTGGACCAGTGATGGGTCGAAGGGATTACAAATAATGAAAGTAAAAGATGGACAATGGACAAAACCTCGTATTCTTCCTTTTATTGAGGGCTATGCTGTTGATGCACCATTTTACTCTTTTGATGGGAAAAGACTTTACTTTCTGGCAGGTAAAACTGATAATCAGGGAATGTCAGGCAGAATGGGTTTTTGGTATTTCACGAAAACAGAAAAAGGGTGGGACAATCCGCAACCCCTCGATTCAATTGCCAATTCTGTACCGATGCATTTCCAGGGTTCAATGGATATAAATGGCACTGTTTATTTTAGTGGTTTATACATGTCGAAATATGAAAATGGGAAATACTTAACTCCTGTTAAACTCCCTTATCCAATCAATATCGAAAAGAGTTCAGCAATTGGTCCTTGTATTAGCCCTAAAGGTGATTTTATTATATTTAACCGCAGTACTCCTCCCCCAAATTATACAAGTGGAGTGTATATTTCATTTAAAAATAAAGATGACAGTTGGAGTGAACCCATAAACCTAAGTGAAAAGTTAAATTTGGATGGCTCTATGTTTAGATTATCGCCTGATGGCAAGTTTCTTTTCTTTCAAAGTACACGTTCAGGAGGCGCTAAATACAGAAGCATCTATTGGGTCGATGCATCGATTATTGATGAATTGAGACCCAATTAGCAATATAACCAGGTCATATAAAGGGAGTCTGCCTGCTCCCTTTTCGTTAGTTTTCCTAAACTGTGCAGAGGTTAATTTCTAAATAATCCAGGGGTGACACCCCAAATCATATAAACAACAAAACCCAGCCTTGTGAGTTGGGTTTTTTGTTTTCATCCTACGCACGGACTACCAGACTATGGCTGGCAGTACTATGCTAAGAAAAATATTCGGATGGTGGTGCAACAGCCGCCCAACGTGGGGTTTACATCTCGTTAATCTTGCACAATTAAATTATTGAAAATAGTATATTTATTCTACTTTTTGATACTCTGTATAGTTTTTCATAAAATATTTAATAGCTTCTGTATATTTTATATTAATTTATGTATACTACATTAAATATTATATAGCTTATATAGTTTGTTTTTATTTTTTTACTATATTTGCTAAAAACATAGATATGAAAACAAAGAGAGAGAGATTCGAAACAGTTGCTGCTAAAAGGGTACAACGAGTCATTGAGGATCTGGAACTTCTTGCAAAATGTGCAAATAAGAATAATTATGAATATAACAGAAATGATGTACAAAAAATGATGTCAGTCATTAAAATTCAGGTCAGAAAAGTTGATGAATTATATAGCCAGAGCCTTAGTTCAAAAAAACATGAATTTAAATTCTAGATAATACTCTAATTAAAAAATATGAGTAAAAGTGAATTAGATACTAAATTTAACGCTGGATATTATAATCTGTCTATACGTGCAAAGAATATCTTAAAAGATATTAAGTTAGGCACTTTTGAAGATTTCTATGAGCATTTTGTCCATGGATATAGTGTAGTAAACTTTCACAAAATTAGAAACTGTGGATCAAAAACCCAATTTGAATTAAGGAATTTTTATAATGAATTGGAAGAGTGCTATATAAAATCTGGCTTGCTTAGGGAAGAAGATACTACTGAAGAATATCTAGAAGAAAAAGTAGTTTTTAGCCTCAAAAAAAGACTAATTTTTAAAAAAAAGCTTCAATTGATTAGCATTAGGGCAATTAACATTCTTACACAATTAAAAGCTGCAAATATTTCAGGGTTTTATGACAATATTATCAGAAAAAAAAATAAAAATTTTATTCAAAATGTTAAAAACTGCGGTCAAAAAACACTTAACGAAATAAAAGAGTTTGAGTTAACAATCCTTGAACTTATTCACGACAAATCAATTAATAACGAAAGTGATGGAATATTAAGCGATTTGAAGGTATGGCTGTTTGAAAATGAAAACTTTAGAGATGTTGAACTCAATATTATCCACAACTATTTAATGTTAGATCAAGGGGGGACAGCCAAGACTTATCAGGCTATTGGGACTGATCATGGACTAACAAGAGAGAGAGTGCGACAAATAACAGAAAAAATACCTTTGAAAATTAAAAAAATCATTAATACCCTAAAGCAAAATTATAATTATGAAATATATTCTTACTTTCAAGGGGATTGTTTAGAAGTTACTGAAAAGTTTGTTAAACAATTAAATACTTCTCAGGATACAAATTTCTCTAAAGCTTTTATCATTTTTGTGTTAAGCAGCATAGATCACCCTCAATATTCATTTGTAAATACTGAAAAGAAATTTAGGGACTATAACGGATTCTTTATTAGAAAGGATATTCCCTTTAATTCGGAGGAATGTTATAAATATCTTAAGGGGATTCATTCCAGAAGAAGGAAAAAGGATTTAGAAGTCCCTCTGAGAGATTTAATAGAATTTTGCAAGATTGGAGAGTTACTCGAGGAGGAAGGTACCTTAAATGAAGAACTTAATGAGATGGAAAATAGGATCATAAAAGTTTTTGGATTTATTGCAACAATTTTGAGTTCGGAGGAGAATGAGATATCCATAAATACTGAATCAATTATTTTTAAAAAGAATACCTATTACCTCATACATGAGCATATTGTTAAAATCCTAAACGAATTTAACAAACCAATGCATTATGAAGATATATATAATGAGTGCATTAAAAGGGGAATTACTGCTACCTCACCATTGAGTGTTCATGCAACTTTAACTAGGAATACTGAAGTGTTCGGACTTAAAGGTCAAGGAAAATATGGTTTGCTTGAATGGGGAGGTTATTTTGGGAAAATTGGCGATGTCGCAGAAAGAAAAATTCGTGAATATAATAAACCAATAGACCGAAAAGAATTAGAAGAGTTCTTGAGCAGAGAATTATACATATCTCAAAGTTCGATCAGTGTTGTACTGTTTAATTATGAACTAGAGAATCGTTTTGTCAAGCTTAAAAACGACAAAATAACATTAAGAGAATGGGATAAATAGAAATATATGGACAAGTTAGTTAGATTAAAATTAGCATCTGAAATTCAGATTGAGCAACTCAAAAAGTTATCAACTGAGAATTTAATAATTTGGATCATAGGCAAAAGTGAAATTGATAAAATAAAATTGACAATAGAAGAGATAACAATAGAATGTTGGTTGATTAATCCCCAAAAGCACTCAATGAGATGTTATGAGCAGTTCCCTGACACAGGTGTTGTAACAAAAAGAGTTTACGAAATGAAGGGCAAGAAAGGAATGTTAAATGGAACTATACGAAGTGGATTTTTCTTGACTGAGATATCTAAGTCTAAATTTGCTGATATTGACTCGTTAGTTAATTTTGGAGTAATATTAAATTCTAAATCGAAGTTTTCAGCTGATAGATCACTAAGTTCAATTGATGAAGCACCTTATAAAAGGCTTAGAAGAACACCAGCGTATTTAAAATTTGAAAAAAATAGAATCAGTGAACTTGTCGAAACAGATTATCTATATTTCTATGGCATCACTTGGCATACTAAGCCATCTATTGTTCAAAATAAAATTAAAAATATTGACTCCATTGTGGATAGATTTGCCAAAAAGGACATCATATTAAAAAATATACACATTTTTCTGAATGATAAATTTGGTTACGTTAAGGAAAAACTATTAAAGACAAACTAAAATGGTTATAGAAGTTAAAGAATCAGAAGTTCCTGTCAATTTCGGGAAATTATTAGAAACTCAATTGAAAAAATGGCAGGGTGGTGGACATCATCCAAGAGGAATCGCGGAATATATTTCAAACTCATCTGATTCATATGGAAGATTGAAACAATTTTCAAATCAAAAGATAGAGGTTGAGATCTATTCTAGAACAGGTAAGGCAATTGATAAACTTATTGTTCGAGACTATGCTGAAGGGATGTCTTTTGATGATTTAGAGAATAAATTCTTTAAATATTTTGAAAGTTTTAGTGGCAGAGAAAAAGGAGAAAAGGTAACAGGGAGATTTGGAACAGGAGGTAAGGCTTATGCTATTATGAATTTTAGAGATTGTTGGATAAATTCTATTAAAGATGGAAAAGAATGTAGGGCTTGGTTTAAATGGAATTATCAAAATAAGACTATTGTTCGAGGATATAATAAGGGTGGTTATAGAGATAGAGAAACTTATGAGAATAATGGGACAACTGTTTTTCTTGAAAGCAGTTTGAAGGTTAGTCTTCCATTAGATGAATTTATTCAACATCTTGAGAAGTTAGAACGAAATAGACACATTTTAAAAAGCCACCAAGTAAGTTTTAAAATAATAAGGAAAAAAACTACTGATTCGGTCATTCTTAGATATGATGAGCCTGATTCAGACACTGCTGTAGACAAATGGACTTTCAAGCTACCACCCAATTTGATAAATGGAACTGATTTTGATAATTATCTCCACATAAGATTCTTCGAAAAACCCATTGGTGAAAATGCATTTATTGATTTAACAGATGGAATTTCTAGCGTTGCAGACTTAGTAGCTTCAAACTATGATTCCCGACCTTTCTCAAAGTATATTAATGGCACTCTAGTTATAACAAAATTAATTGATTCAGTTGCAATAAAGGAGAATAGAAGAGGCTTAGAAGAAGGTGATGATCTTACAATAGAAATCGAAAGCTTTCTTAAAGAGAAAATTAATGAAGTAATTAATTGTATTGAAGATCATCAAAAAGAGAAAGACAAACTCAAAAGAATTAATGCGGTTAATGAGAAACTAAACGAACTGAGTAAGTTTCTTAATAAGCAAGATTTAAAATTCAGAGTCGAACTAAAAGAAATGAAGAGAAGGTTTAATCATGAAGATGAAACTTCTAGTGAAAATAATACAAATCAAACTTGGGAGGGTGATAGCCAATCTGTTTTTAGAAAACCAACAGAAAGTGATGCAGAAGAATTATTAGTCAAAGGAACATGGGTTCAACCAAGAGATGATGAAAGCTCTGTTGATCCTAAGCATTATGATAATGCTGAATTTTTACCAAGTGATGATGGTAAGGATTTAGCAGTAAAAGTTGGATCAAAATCTAAGGTTCCTGCTAAAAAAATCAGAGAGAAGAAAGGTCTTCAGGTTTTAATGTCAAATGACTTAAAGAATCCTGATAGTCCTACATTTACAGAATTTGATGACCCAGTCAGTGATAGAGACATGTACTCAATTGGAGTCATTTGGATAAATGCTGTTCATCCAATTATTGTAAAGTATGGTGATGGTAAGGAAAATGAAGTTGTAAGAAATGAAAATATTGCAAATTTTGTTTTATTAATTGTATCACAATATTACGCCCAAAAAGAAGCTGAAACTCAACCTGAAGATGAACGGGATGATATTTTAATACTTTTTAGAAAGCATTTTTTTAAACTGCAATTAGAAATTAGAGTTGACCGAGAGATTAATTATTTTGATTGATCAGAATTGTGATTATTTTAAATCATATCACTCGCTAGCGGACATTCATTCCGTGATACATTGTTACCCTGTTAGGTTGAGGTTTTATACTCAACCGAAATATTTAATACAGGCCGTGCCTGTAGGTCACAAATCTAATACGTTTTCCAACGAAAGTTAAGAAAAATAAATCAACTAACGATTCCGGCCCTGCATAATTTCTGTTACTCGAATATAGGCAATCTTCAGAATTAATAACAAGACCCATTCGCATCGGATTATAATGAATATAATTAATCTTTTGCGCAATCCATTTTCTTTGCGAATATCTTAAAACAAAAAGGAAAAAATTTTTGACCGGAATCAAAATTCGGTTAATTTTGCAAATATGCGGCAGTAGCTCAGTTGGTAGAGCATCAGCTTCCCAAGCTGAGGGTCGTGGGTTCGAGCCCCATTTGCCGCTCTCAAACGTGTGTTATTCATTGAGTAATTTTTATTCATCTATCAATTATAAACATTCAAATGTATTTGCTAACTTCGAAATGACCAAATATCATGCTGAATTTTGAATGTAAAATAGTAATATAGCATTAATTATAAATAATTTAAGATAAATTTGTTTTATGATCATCACTAAACCCAATCTCATGGAAAATTCATATACGATCCTTATTCCCGAGGATACAATCATTGAAGGATTTATTAAAACCAAGAAATCCTTTAAAATAAAGAGTAATTTTCATGGAACCTTGCTTTCGCTTGAGAAAATCACCATTGATGAAACATCAAAGGTAATTGGTGATATCGTTTGTTCTGAATTGGTTATCAGTGGTGGCTTTGAAGGTAATATCTATTGCACCGGAAAACTGACTGTAATTGGTAAATCAACCATCAAGGGGCATGTATTTACAAAATTATTTCAGAATGAATCAGATTGCGATTTGAATTGCTTTATTCAAATCCCTAACAATGCAGTGATAAATAGCATTCAGGATATTTTGATGAATATCGATGCTGCAACAAAACTCTCTACCGATAGCAATCTAAAAAAGATAATTACGCTATTTCAGGAGAATGTTTTTACTGCAGGGAAAAAACAAAATCAAAACCCGGCAATCGTTCCAATAGTTGAGTCTGCTTAAGTTGATTCAGTTTCCAAACACTTACAAAACTTTTACAATAATAACTCACTCAAGTTTCGCGTGTAATTTTCTGAACTTTTATATCTGATAGTCAATAAAATATAATTTAATTTTAACCTTTGTGTCACTTTGTGTCTTCTTTGAGGTTCTTAGTGGCATAGCTAATAAGTTGCTACGCAGAGCTGCACAAAGAAGTCACAGAGATACACAAAGAGAATTTTTGAATAGGAATGGAGTATGTAATTAGCTGTATATCAATAACAATTATGCTTAATAAAAAAATTATCTGATTTTCACTAAATAGGTTTAACCACGAAACTTAAGTTACTCATACTTCAGCGATTCTGACGGGTTTGCCCTTGCAGCTTTAATTGTTATTATACCTACCGTTATGATTGCAATAAACAGGGCCAAAATTGCCCCTGAAGCAAACATCCACAAAGCAATTTCAGTGCGATAAACAAATTTATCGAGCCATTTATCCATGGCATAATATGAAAGCGGAAAAGCTAAAACTGCTGCAATTAATACCCATTTTGATAAATTATAGATAAACATTTTAACGATACTTCCCTCCGAAGCCCCCATCACCTTTCGTATTCCAATTTCTCTAATTTTTTGTTGAATAGTGTAAGAGGTTAATGCGAATAAGCCAAGCATGGAAATAATAATGGATAAAATAGCGGCATAAGTGATTAGCTGATTTACTTTTTCTTCCTTCTCATACAAATTACTGTAATATTGATCGATAAACTGGTAGCTAAAAGTATAATTTGGATCCAGCTTTTGAAATAGTTGTTCAATTTCCTGAATGGTTTTTGATAAGTCCTTGCTTTGCAATTTAATCGAAATATAATTAAACCCTGAGTTGTTTAAGGCATATCCAAAAGGTTCAATCGCATTGTGAAGTGAGAGATAATTAAAATCCCTGAAAACACCAATTACCTGCATCGTATCGAATGTAACCACTAATTTTTGGTCGATGGGGTGTTCAAGTCCCAGTTTTTTAACAGTAGTTTCATTGATGAGCAACTTATCATAATCCGTTTTCATTTCGTCCGAAAAATCGCGGCCCTCAATAATTTCCATTCCATAGGTGTTTAAAAAGCCGGTCTGAATCCTCCCAATATTAAAAACAATGGAGGACGATGCATCCTCACCCAGTTTAAAAAGTGCCTCTACATTTTGATTTCTGCCCGGAACATACTGCGATGCAGCTACCGATAAAACATTCGGATTTGCCTGTAAATCAGCTTTTATTGACTTATATGAATTGTGAATGGTATTGGTAAGTTTATTCACAACCATTACCTGATCTTTATTAAATCCTAAATCTTTGTTTTTTAAAAAGTTTACCTGAGTATACAACAGGGCCAAATTAACCAACAAAAAGATTGCTATCGCAAACTGAAACACCACCAAAACCTTTCGTAATAAACTATTTTTATGGGTGGACGATTTACCGCCTTTTAATGCTTTTATTGGCAAAAATCCGGATAAATAGAAAGCCGGGTATGCCCCCGACAGCACTCCCAAGGATAATACCCCGGATATCATCAGCACAAAAACCATCGGATCGCTCCAATAAGGAATAATGATCGGGCTATCCATCAATTGCCTGAATGGGTTGATCATTAATTCAGACAATCCAAGGGCAAGTAAAAATGCAATAAAAGAGACGATCATGGATTCTCCAATAAACTGTCGGAATAAATGGCTCTTATACGCGCCCATTACTTTACGTAATCCAATTTCTTTCGCCCGGGTTTCTGAATTTGCAGTAACAAGGTTTACAAAATTTACAATGGCTATGAGGACAATAAAAATACAGAGTGCTGAAAAAATATAAACATTATTAATATCACCACCATCTTCCATTTCCATACTGGTATGTGATTTAAGATGGATATCGCCCAAGGGTTGCAAAACGGTTTTTATTGTGAGACCAAGCGATTTAAAGCGCTCATTTGCAGCTTCTTTAATCAATTCGTTTAACTTTGCTTCAACCTTTACTTTATCCACTTTTTCATTACAGGTCAAATAAGTAAAAAAACTGAACCCATTCCGTTTGGCAATATCATTTTTTTCATTACTCACGGTAACGAATGATCCAAGCATATCAAAATAAAAATGAGAACTCACCGGTACTTTTTCTACAATTCCGGTAATCTTGTAGTTTTCATCCCAAAAACGAATCGATTGGTTAAAGGCATCTGCCTCCCCAAAAAGTCTCTTGGCATATTCATTTGTTATAACTATTGAATTGGGCTGTGTTAAGGCAGTACTTGGATTACCTGCAATAAAATGAAGCGTAAATATATCAAAGAAACTTGAATCGACCCACATCAATTCGTTATCGGAAAATTTTTGGTCATTATACTCAACTTCAGGATTGCGATTGGCATAAATCCGGCTTATTGCCCCAACTTCAGGAATCCGATCTTTGATCATTGGGGCCACGGTTCCCAATGTTACCGGCCCTTCAACACTCGAGCCATTTGGGAGGGTAATATTCGAATACAATCGATAGATCTCTCCATAATTTGTATTGTATCGATCATAGCTTAATTCAAAATAAACATAGGAAGCTATTAAAAAGGTAGCCGCCAAACCAATAGCTAAGCCAAATACATTAGTTAATGAATGTAGTTTATGCCTGAACATATTTCGCAATGCAATTTTAAAAAAATTCTGAATCATGATATACATTTTAACGGTCCATTCGTTAGACGCTCACAGATTTAAAATGTTACTCACTAAAATTTAAACGATGTTTTTAATTTTGAATCTTGATTGAATCTATTTAACTTTACCCGATATGAAGCTAATGACCTAACATTTAATTCATGCCGAAAAAAGAAAACTTTTACGAAAATCAAAAAGTCAGGCAATGGTGGATTTGGCTGATCGTTGTCACAATAAACATGCTTTTCATTTTTGGATTCATTCAGCAAATCATTTTAGGACAGCCACTTGGCGACAAACCAATCGACAATACGATTCTGATCCTGCTCACCATTTTGGTGTTTTTTTTCTTTTTATTACTTTCGACTTGTTCCTTAAAAACAAGAATAACCAAGAAATGGATTTACATAAAATACTTTCCTTTTCATTGGGTGTATAAATCGTATAAACGGGAGAAGATAACTAAAATAGAAATCATAAAATATGACCCGATACGTGAATTTGGCGGCTGGGGAATTCGTACCGGTTTCTTTCGAAAGAGAATGGTGTATAATATATCGGGCAAACAAGGAATTTTAGTCGAGTTTGAAAATGGGAAGAAAATCATTATAGGTACCAGAAAAGCAGAAGAAATTTCTAAAATCCTTAAAAAACCATGACCCAAATCGACAAATTCAATCTTACCGAAAAGTTCATTTTATTAGCAATGCACCCTGATAAAGCACGCTATAAAATTAGCGATCAGGCCCTAAACGCAGGTTTAATCGGAGCTATTCTTCTTGATTTGACAAAAGAGGATAAATTATTGATCAAAAATAAAATGCTTCAAGCAAAATCGAGTTATTCAAAGATGTCAGCAACCCATAATCAAATTCTATCCATCATTCAACAATCTGAAAAAGAAAGGAACATTAAAATATGGATCCAAAAGCTTTCAATGAAATCAGGAACCTACAGAAAGAAAATTTTAGAAGGATTAAGAGATAAAGGATTGATTAAAATTGAGTATAAAAAATTTCTTTTTATCCCATACCTCAATGCCTATCTTATTAAAAAAAACGAACGGATAAACTTAATCAATCAAATTAGGGAAATCCTCATCTATTCAAAAAAACCGGATACTGAAATGGCCTCCTTATTGGGAATGGTAGAGGCATGCAAAATGTATCCAATTATTGCCAGGGATCGGACTGAGAGAAAAGATTTTCAAAAAAAATTAAAGGAAATCATTAAATCGGACTTAATTGCTTCGGGGGTTGATCAGGTAATAAAAGAAATGCAGGCTGCTATCACCGCAGCTGTGATGGTCTCGACCATGGCTGCAACCTCCGGATCCAGATAAAATAATTCCAATGATTGTCGCTGATTACAAAACACTTAAGCCTTCTTATAAATTAGCAACTAATAGTACAACAGAATCGCTGAGAAATTCAGATTCGCTCATTTACCACTCAACATTAAAAAATTATTCACCCACTCCCCTGCACCATTTACCTGTACTTGCAAAATGGCTTGGGGTGCAAAGCATATTTGTAAAAGATGAATCTCTCAGGTTCGGATTAAAATCATTTAAAGGATTAGGAACTTCTTATGCCCTGCATAAATTTATTATGGCTAATCCAAGCATACACACTTTTTGCACTGCTACCGATGGGAATCATGGCAGGGCCTTGGCTTGGTCGGCCAGACTTGCTGAGAAAAGCGCAGTAATCATAGTTCCCAAGCATATCACCAGTGCCAGAATTGAAGCTATTAAAAGTGAGGGAGCAAAAGTTGAAATATTTGATGGGAATTATGATGATGCTTGTTTATACGCTGAAAAGCTTAGCCGACAGGATGGCTGGCAATTGGTTCAGGATGTTGCATGGGAGGGCTATGAAGAAATACCTGCTCAAATAATGTCCGGTTATCTAAGTATTTTCAAAGAGATGGAAAATAGTCTTCACCCATTTGAAAAGGCTGGGATTGATCTCGTTTTTTTACAAGCGGGTGTTGGTAGTTTCGCATCGGCTGCAGTTTGGTATTATCTGAATCGTTATGGGATTAAAAAACCAAAAATTGTTATTGTGGAGCCATTGGAAGCAGATGGCATTCTTGAATCTTTTAAGCAAAAAAAACTAAGTACATCCAAAGGAAAACAACAAACCATCATGGCCGGATTAAATTGCGGTTTACCTTCATCAATTGCCTGGCCCATTTTACAATCGGGAGCTAATGCATGCATACGTATTGAAGATGATTACACAAAGCAAGCCATGAGAATTTTGGCAGATCCGATGCCTGATGATCCAACCATCATTGCAGGTGAGTCAGGGGCCGCCGGACTTGCTGCTTTTTTGGCAATTTTACGGGAAAAGAAATTTAAGTCCCTACTTAAACACTTGGATATAAACGAATCGACCAAAATCTTATTTTTTAATACCGAAGGGGATACCGACCCTGAATCCTTTCATCAAATCATTTCGTCGTTGGAGTAATCATTTAAAGTTTTCTTAGGTGATTTAGTCGAATAAATATAGTAATTTTCCCATTTTATTATTCAGCTTGATCAATCGAAATTCGCATTTGATCTAAGATACTTGACGAACGATCGATAAGGTGACATGAAGCTTTTTTATATCCGCTGTTTTAATTATTATTGTATATAATTTTATTCTTAACCAATTCTTATACTGATGAGAAAAATAACATTTTTAGCTCTGTTTATTTTATTCGCTTCAACCATTACAGCTCAGAATAAAAAAAGTTTGACCTTCGATGATATCCTTAAATGGAACCGGATCACGGAACAAATGATCTCCAACGATGGAAAATTCGTTGTATATAAAAACGAACCCTGGAAAGGCGACCCTGTTTTAAAAATCTCATCTTCTGCAGGAGTCGAACAGTTCTCCCTCATTGGTGGAACCGGTGCTTCATTAACTCAAGATTCAAAATTTGTTGTTTTTACCATCAAACCCGAAACTGAAGTTGTTCGTCAACTGAAACTTAAAAAGACTAAAAAGGAAAAATTACCTAAGGATGCTCTGGGGATCTATGATCTCACAAAGAATTCACTCACCAAAATTGAAAACCTGAAGTCTTACAAAACTCCTGAAAAATGGAGTGGATGGATTGCTTATCAAACCGAAGCTGAAATAGTGGAAGTTAAGAAAGATAGTACTGAGGCAGAAAAACCAAAAGCCAAAAAGGCTAAAGAAGAAAGTGCTAAAAACGGGTACAGTCTGCAAGTTAAAAATTTGAATGCTGATGAAATGATCAGTTTCCCGTTTGTGACCCAATATTTATTTGCAGAAGAAGGTAAGGTACTCACTTTTGTATCTACCGGGAACGATAAAGACTTTAAGGAAGGAGTATATAAATTTGATGCCATCACTAAATCAAATACTGCAATCTATCTTGGAAAAGCAGATTTTAAGCAACTTTCTATTCGTAAAGATGGATCAAAAATCGCATTTTTAGCAGATACTTCAAATTCTAAAGATGAGGCCAAAAACTATGCTTTGTACTTATGGAATGGCAATGATATGTCCAAAGAAGTTGTCAATAATACTAACAAAGCAATTCCGGAAAATTGGGAGATTAGCGATAATGGGCGAATTAGCTTTGCAGAAGAAACGAATCGGATTTTCTTTGGAACAGCTCCAATTCGACCGGTAAAGGATACAACTATTCTGGACGAAGAAATACCGGTATTGGATATTTGGTTATGGAATGAGGCAAGGCTGCACACCGAACAACTTTATACCAAATCAAGAGATTTAAGAAAAACATACATGGCCGTTTATCATGCCGATCAGGGAAAAATTGCTCAACTTGAAAATCCAAATTATGATCGGATAAGCCTGATTAATGACGGCGATGCGGATCAGGTATTGGCATATTCGAATGTCCCCTATGCAATACAAACCATGTGGGAAGGAAGTCCTGAACATGCTGATTTCTACCTTGTGGATATTTTTACCGGCAAAGCAAAGATGATTAAACAGGATTTAAGGGCAAACCCATCGGTATCTCCTGCCGGAAAATTTCTTTATTGGTATAATTCAATTGATACCAGTTGGAATTCTTATGATTTGAAATCAGGACAAGAATATAAACTTACAAGTCCCAATACGGTGCAATGTGCCAATGAGTTGAACGATGTTCCAAATCCTCCAAACGCATACGGCATTGCAGGTTGGCTGAAAGATGATGAAGCAATGATAGTATACGATCGCTTTGATATATGGCAACTTGATCCCGTGAATAAAAACAACCCTCTAAACCTTACAATTAACGGTAAAAAATTGCAAACATCCTATCGATTGATTGATCTGGAAAATGTAAGCAGTGGTTTCAGAGGAGGATCAGCCGAAGGCATTGATATAAAGAAAACAGCCTATCTTTCCGGACATAATGAAATTACCCGGGAGGAAGGTTATTATAAAACTTCGCTTAAAAAAGCAGCAGAGCCAACAAAATTAATCAGTGGGGAATTTAGTTTTGGCAGACTGATCAAGGCAAAAGATGCTGAGGTTGTTCTTTATACGAAAGAAGATTTTCAAGTTTATCCAAATATTTTATTAAGCGATCTTAATTTTAAAAATTCCAGACAAATCAGTGATGCCAATCCACAGCAAAAAGATTTTTTATGGGGAAGTGCTGAATTGGTTAATTGGACATCACTTGATGGAAGAAAATTACAGGGAACCTTGCATAAACCTGAAAACTTCGACCCGAATAAAAAATATCCGCTTATTGTAAATTTCTACGAAAAGAATTCTCAGGAATTATACAGCTACCGAATGCCCGAAGCACATCGTTCGACCGTAGATTATCACTATTACACCAGTAACGGTTACTTGGTATTCAATCCTGATATTTATTATAAAACAGGTTACCCCGGTGAAGATGCCTTCAATTGCATTATGCCAGGCATAACTTCATTGATTGAAAAAGGGTTTGTTGAAGAAAATCACATTGCTGCCCAAGGTCACAGTTGGGGAGGCTATCAGGTCGCTTATCTGGCAACTCGAACCAATATTTTTGCCGCCATCGAATCCGGTGCCCCGGTTGTAAATATGTTCAGTGCTTATGGTGGCATCAGATGGGGTTCCGGATTAAACCGATCATTTCAATATGAACATGCTCAAAGCCGCATCGGGAAATCCATTTGGGAATCCCCATTAAGATATATTGAGAACTCACCTATTTTCAGCATGGATAAAGTTCAGACTCCAATCCTGATTATGCACAACGATGATGATGGAGCAGTTCCTTGGTATCAGGGAATAGAGTATTTTACTGCCTTACGCAGAATGGGAAAACAAGTCTGGTTGCTAAACTACAATGAGGCAGATCACTGGCCCTTATTGGTTCGCGATAAATATGATTTTCAAATTCGGATGGCGCAATTTTTCGATCATTTCCTAAAAGGCAAACCAATGCCAAAATGGATGAAAGAAGGAGTTCCGGCTATTAACAAAGGTTTTGAGATGGGATATGAGTTGGTGAAATAATAATAGAAAGGACAAAATAAAAAGTCTACGACAGTATTACAATCGTAGACTTTTTTAATACCCTTCGCGCCCATAGGTGTACATCACTTTATTCACTCAGATATTGAATTGAACCTATGGCAGATCTGAGACTTTTTATATTTAGGGTTGATTTAATATTTTCCTTTTTTTAATTATCTTAAATATATTGGCACACGCAATCACTGCCAAAAATAAAACAAAATAAAAATTATTAGTTCTGTTTATCAATTGCATAATTATTAAGTATGATAATGCTATTGAAACAAGACTAATATATACTATTAAATAGCCTCTTTTTTGAAAGATAATTCTAGGTTTGATAAAGGATAGAGGGTACACTATTGCCGCAATTAAAATTACATAAAATAGATTTTCCATAATAATATTTGTTTAATTAGGTCTCATTTGGTACACAATAAGTTCTATAACATAAATATGAACATAACCAATATATCACTGGCCCGGACGTTGTGCAAACAATTAGACATATCGTAAATGAGGTATAATCTGCACAACCATCATCAAGAGATGATTTGGTTGAATTATAATTCGTTAGTATTTCAAAATTATCAAAAAAATAAGATATTTTTTCTTTATCGATATTACAACCCAAACAGTTAGCAACAGATGAATCGATTAATAATTCTGGATATTTACTCTTTAAATCATATCCTAATTGCTTGATTCTTTGATCCATTAAGTTCAATTCCTCATCATTGAATCCAATTAATGATTTAATCTTTCCAATATTATTACTAAGGTAAGCATTTTTTAATTCTGGAATTGATACTTTATTTTGCTTCACTTTTTTAGTAATACTTTCTTGAATTGAAATTAATTCAATATAAGAATTATCCTTCTTAAGATTACTTTTAAGCTTCGACTCAATTATTTTGTCATCTTTTTTATTTGTTTCAATTTCCTGATTATTTATATTCAAAGTATCCTTCTGTGCACACGAAGTAAACAAAATAAAAGACGCAATGAATAGGGATAAATACGGTTTTCTGAAAAATTTTAAAGTATTCATTTTATCAATATTAAGGTTATCGTAAAAAACAATTATTCAGGAGTGTTTAATACTGGCAAAATGCCTTCAAAGGAATTTATTTTCAATTGAATTTCTCCCGTTACCGACAACTTTTTTTTCCCTGTTATTTTTTCTCTCAAGAAGGGATACTCTCAAGAATGGTTAAACTTAAATTTAAATCGTCAGTAACTAATTTATCATAAGTACTTTATTCGTCCAATTATGGATAAACAATAAATAAAATTTATGGGGAGATTTATCAGTTAATTCTGCTTATTTGCAAAAGGTAACCATGAAATATTCATTTTTTTGAATTAAATTATTTTTTAAATAAATAATCATCTATACCATTCATGACTTTTATATACAACATAAATGATTTTCAAATTCGTATAGCACAATTTTTCGATCATTTCCTAAAAGGCAAACCAATGCCAAAATGGATGAAAGAGGGGATTCCTGCAATTAACAAAGGTTTTGAGATGTGATATGAGTTGGTGAGATAATATTGGTTTAAATATTATTGATTGAAATTCTATAATCCTGCGAGCGTTTGAAACGCTCGCAGGATTTTTATTTTTCGCAAGCACCCTACGAGGCGGTACAAAATAGTGTATAGAATGAGAGTGCACCCTTCGGTACGTCCCGACTATTGTCGGAACACTCAGGGTGCTTATGGGTAAAAGGGCATTGAGTTTTCCGTGATAGCGGAAAGTATCGAAATGCCCTTTGAACTTATTCTCCTGATAAAGTCTGTATCAAATATCTCTTCAAACTAAATCGTGCCGGGAAATAGATCCACGCAACTCCGCTGACGAAAACAGCAGTCAGAATGAAAAACACAAATCCTCCGGAAATATCAAAAGCTGAGGATAGTAAGGATGGCAATATCCCAATAAATGCAGCTAAAACACCAATTAATAAACCTGTTACGAGCAGCACAAAGTTTTCAAAAAAGATAATTTTAAGAATGTTCGATTTGTTAAAACCCAAGGCTTGCATCAGGGCAATTTCATGTCGACGATCCAATAAATTCCGGAGTAAAACAATACCTAATCCGATCGTCCCGATTAAAACACCCAATCCGCCAAGCACCATAAAAACAGTAAGGTAAGTGTTGGTAACTGAATTGAATTCAGCCAATCGATCAGTCGTAAGGCTAATCTCGATTCCAAAATCTGTAAAATTATCACTCAGATAATCTTCGATTTCCTTTTGCTTATCAGCAGGTGCTTCAATGAGCATAATTTTAGATCCGCCAATGGAAGGATAATATTTTCTGAACAATTCATCCTCTATCAACAAATTTCCCTGAAAAATAGAACTATTTAATCCTCCTTTGATTACTAATGACAAGGGTTCTCCACTTTCGCTTAAGTACAAAAGGGTGTCCCCTACTTTCTTTTTCAGCCCCCATGTTAATACCGTAAGATCAACATAAGCCGGAATGACCCCTTCTTTGGGAGAATCTTTCAAAGTCAGCCATGGATGGGCTTTGTCAACTTCATCAGATAGTTGCGCAAATGAAAAAGCTTGCTTTTGATTAAAAGCAGCACTGTTTACTCCAAGCAGCTGAGGCTTATTGACCAGATTGAGATTCAGGCAACTGGCATCATCACCTTCCAGATTATGAAACTGAACAAAACTGATACCTGAATTCAGCTCCTCATGTGTAAGCTCGTTTAAATCATTCAAAATTGGCATGGTCGACTCTGCCCAAAGCAAGTAGCCACCCGTGCCGGATGCATTAGAATTGTCCAAACCGTAAAAGGTTTTTCGATTGGCGCCTGTTATCAAAATCGTGAATGAACCCAAAGCTAGTAAAGAGATCACCGCAATACTCCTTCCCTGGTTTAAGGCGGCATTTTTAAGGGCAAGCATTTTTATTCCAAGCGGTTTAATAGAAGAGCCATTCAATGATTTACTTAATACCCACTTTGATAAAGCAATTCCTCCAAACATAAATAATGCTCCGGCCATCATCAGCAAGCCAGGGTTCATTTCGGTAACCCCAATAATGGAATAAATCAATAACAACAAGCTGCCTCCCAAACCGGCAAAAGCTGAGAATTTAATCCAAAACAGCCCGTTTTTAATTTTCAATTGAGGTGCTAAAACATTTTTAAGCAGAGAAATCAAAGGTGCTTTCAATTTCTTTCTGTTAATCAAAAACACCACCAACAAGGAAATGATCATTCCGCTTAAAGCCCCCATTAAAATAGTTGAAGGTATTATAAAAACTACCAAATCGTTGGTTCGTACGATATCCGACCAGATGGATTGAATCCCCTGCATGATGCCATAATTGTACAAAATGCCCAGAAAAGCACCAAGAACCCCACCCAGTAATGTTATGAAAAAAGATTCAAAAAACTGGATTTTCAATACCTGCTTTCTGGTAAAGCCGAAAGCGGATAAGAGTCCTGATTCTGACTTACGCGATTCTGCATTTAAAGAATAAAGCAGAGCGGTAAGTAAAATTCCTGCCAGAATTACGAAAAAACTTAAGCTTAAAAAGAGCTCTCCAAAACCAACCCCGTTATTCGCTGCCTGCGATCCCTGCTCCCGAACCGGAATAAATTGCATCCCAATGTCCATTGGTTTGAGTTGTGCCAAAACCTGACTTTCAAATCCTTTTGCATCAACATTTTGTTTATCAAGGCGCATGGCAGTATAGGTTCCAAAACTGCTTTTCCACAATTCTGCACCTTTCTCTAATGAAATGTAAGCCTTGGGAGTCCCTTTAAATTTATTCCAATAATCTTCATCTTCATCCTGAATCAGGGTCAGATCAATCGGAATACTGGTTTCCCAATCGCTGCAACTATTTGCATCGGCCAAGCCCGGAAAGGCCGGCATTAAAGAATTATCCAAACCATTTAACCCCGTTTCAACAATTTGCTTCACAACAAATGAAGCAGATTTTTCGACTAAAGTTCGTAATGGGCCAATCGTAAAATAATCGAGGGTTAAGGTATCTGAAACAGAAATTCCCAAATCTTTTGCCAACCATGAGTTCACTACAATTTCATTCCCTTTAAGTCGTTCATTATTAAACAGAAATGATGATGCTGTTACAAAAGAATAAGGAGTCGTTTTACCATTAGAACGCAAAGAATTAACCAAATAGGTCAGTATTCTTTCATTTTTCAGATGAAGACTTGATAGGGACTCAACAATGGATTCATCCATAAAAATTCGTTTGGATAAAATCTCAAATTGATCTGTTTCCTGAATATCTTTAAGGATCAATCCGGCATCAGCAATCGTCCATAATTCGCCTAATTTTTGATTCAGAAAATCAGTAGTAACTGATTTATCATCAGAGCCTTCAACGAGGATGGTATTTACGAAAGCACCTAATTCCAGACGATCACTTAAAAAAGAGTTTGAAACAAAAACATTATTGGGTGCAACCTGATTGCTTTTCAAACTGAAACGACCCATCTTTTCTGCTTCAACAATTTCCTTAACCGTCAGTCGTAAGGCTACCGATGCCTGTTCTTCTTCAATAAAGGGTGAATTGAGCGGAATAAAATCCACATTTTCAACCCGTAGCAAAAACTGGTCGCCCACATTTAACACTAATTTCTGAGCTAAATTTGAACTGATGATTGCCTCGTCATTGGTTAAAGGCATCGGTTCCAAATTTGACAAAGTCCAGAATGTATCATCGATGCCATAAACAAAACTTTTATTCACCCTCACATTGGTTTCGGGGTTGATTGAAATTCCCTCGACGCTTAATATAGCAGCGGTTTTTAATTTCAAATTATTCCCCAGTTCTTCAGCCAATTCTTTTCGCACAAAACGGTCGCCGGTCATTAAAGCGTACCCTGCATTCCCAAGCCTTTTACCTACAATCTGGTTCAGACTATAATTTACGGAATCCCCAATAATCAATGCCCCGGTTAAAATCGCAGTACTGAGCATGGTTCCAAGCAAAATGGCAAGATGTTGTTTCTTGAAATACCAAAGACTCCGAAGTATGAATTTTGTAATTGACATCCGATTATTTCAGTTGATTAAGTTGACCATTGAGCAATGAGTACCTGGTTTTCATTTTGTCTGCAAGATCCAGCGAATGGGTAACTATCACCAGTGCCATCTCTTTTTTCGTCTGCAAATCAACCAGCAAATTTCCAATTTGTTCTGCTGATTCATGATCCAACGAACCGGTAGGCTCATCAGCTAATATGATATCCGGCTCGTTGATCAATGCCCTCACCACGGCTACTCTTTGACATTCGCCTCCTGACAATTGTCCCGGAAATTTATAAAGATGTGCCTTAAGCCCAACCTCCGATAGCAATTGAATCGCTTTTTCAGATGTTAACTTTAATTGATTTTTTGATGAATTTGCCAATGCAGGCAACAATACATTCTCCAATACATTCAATTGCGGCAGTAAGTGGTGCATCTGAAAAACAAAACCAATTCTTTTGTTTCGCAGCGCCGACAATTTTTTGTCATCCAATGTATTGATTTCAACTCCATCAAAAACGATATTTCCCGAAGTTGGTAAATCGAGTGTGCCGATCAAATTTAACAGTGTACTTTTACCGCATCCCGATGGCCCGACAATGGCTATGGAATCACCTTTCCTGATTTCAAGAGAAATATCGTTGAGCACCTTGTGAACAACTTGGCCACTTGCACTTTGGTAATATTTGCTTATTTTCTCCAGTTTTATCATTGAACGTTAGATTTTTAGTTTTGAAAAAAGAATTCAGTAGTCAGTAGTCAGTAGTTAGTATCTCATCATCACTTATCACTTATCACTTATCACTTATCACTTATCATTCATCACTACCTTCTCATAAACCCCCATCATTTTACGGATAAGGATTCGACTGTTAAAATGCTTTTCAACGTTTTCACGCCCCTGTTTACTCATCAATTTCAATTTTTCAGGATCGCTTAAAACTTCTTCGAGTTTCTTAGCTAAATTTTCTGAATTATTTGGGGCGTATGTTACTCCGCCTTTTGTGGCTTCAATAATTTCAGGAAAGGCTCCCAATGCAGGCTGAACCAAAGGAACCCCGCAAGCTAATGATTCGATTTGATATAATCCAAAAGCTTCTCCGTTTATAACAGGAACCGATAACAAAGTTAAGGGTTGAAAAAATTGATTCAGGAATTTTTCCCGGTATTCTTCAACAAATTCTACATCATCCATAAAATTGAGCTTTCTCAATTTTCTTACCTGACGTTGAATAAACTTTTTGTCATCACCTGTCTGACCACCGGAACATCGCAATTTCACGTCTTTAAAAGCTGCTTTTGACTTCAATTTGATGAAAGCATCAATGAGTACCTCAAAGCCATTTTCTTCGTTCATCCGCGACATGTATCCAATTACAGGCGGATTGAATGCCAGAGCAGACATTTGAAAAACTTCCGGATCAATTCCAACATGAATCACATTTAACTTTTCATCCGGTATGTACATGCGTTTTTTCATCACTGCTCCATAAAAATGGCTCACCGCAATAAAAGCATCGATATCTCTGCCTTTTTCACTGAATAAATCCCAAAGTTTTTTTTGATAGGAATCGTCCATGGCATCTATCCAAACATCTTCATCCTGCAAAGAACAAACTACCGGAATATTCAATTCATCCTTAATTTTCCTTGCCAGACCCATTAACAATGCATTTGACAGATGCACAATATCGGGCTTTTCATGATGTTTTAGAAAGTCAATAAGATGCTCAAGTTCTTCCTTTTGATAACCTTCATGACCTTTAAGCATGGAGATGGTCATTTCCTCCAGTCCATGTGCACGGGTAGATCCTGCTTTTTTTGCAGCATATTTCATCAAGAATGGTGAATTAAAAATATGCTCCAACCATTTTGGCATCTTACGAAGAAAAGGAAATTTTTGCTTTAAGTATATATTGATGGCTCCGTAAAATACAGGGGCATCTGATTGTTTTTCACCATTCAGTGTTAAAGGCAAATATATTGGTAAGGTTACCGCATCATGCCCTGCATCTCTTAATGATTTAACATAAGAGCTGTCCCTTAAACAATTACCACAATAAAAGGATCCGCCAAAACCGGGAACAATATTTACAATTTTCATCACTAATAAATTTCAATTCTTAATTACCTGTACTAAAACCATAAACAATCCCATCTTCTCCACCAATAATAATCATTCCATTAATTACCGCGGGGCTACTTGAAAGAGCTGCACCTAGTTCGTAGGACCATATTTTTTCACCTGTTTTTAAATTTAACACATAAATTCTTCCATCACCGGAACCAAAAACAACCTTTTCTCCCGCAATTACAACTGAACCATCAATCTTTCTCTGAGTTTTAAAACTCCATAGAACTTTGCCGGATTGCTGGTCAAAACAATAAATGTTTTTATCCTGAGAACCAATCACTACTTTGCCATCAGCTAAGGCAGGTGATCCGAGGAAAGGACCAGCTTTGTACTCCCATAATGTTTTCTTAGACTTTAAATCAGTGGCATATAAACCGCCGTCATAATTTCCATAAAAGGCCTGGTCTCCTGAAATTGCCGCTGAAGAAGCAATATAAGTACCTACATCAATCTTGTCTTTTTCCTTGCCATCCGCAACATTGATCATGTGCAAAAAACCATCACAACCACCGAAAATAGCAATTTTTCCATCTGTTGCAGGAGCACCATTGATATAATTATCTGCCTCAAATTTCCAAATCATTTCACCCGTTCTTGCATTCACACAGTGAAGAAAAAAATCGTAACTACCTACGATAATCCATTTTTCTTTTTTATCAGGAGAATAAATCCATCCTGCTGAACCGGATATTTGACCATCGGTTTGATACTTCCACCTCAATTTACCCGACTTTGCTTCAAGTGCAAAAAAATCACCCTGTAATGTTCCGAAATAAATAGTGTTGTCCAATATCAAAGGTGCTGCTTCAATTGAATTCTTCGCTTCAAATTTCCACATTAGCTTCCCATCCATTGACAAAGAGTATAAAAATCCATCATTGGAACCAATATAAATTTGATTATTACAAACTACAGCCGATGATTTTATGGCATCCTCTGTTTTAAAAGCCCATTTCAATTTGATAGAATTGCCAATGGAAACAGGAGTGTAGCCCGTGAGTTCCTGATTTGCCCGAAAAGATGGCCAACAATTGTTAGTTTGAGCAAGACTTTGTCGAGGCAAGACAATTAAAATCCCTACCATCATTAAAATAACAGCTAATGTACTTTCGAATCGCCACTTGGCGGTGAGAAAACTCTTAGGTTTATTTACAGATTGAGATTTCTCACCCATTTGCAGTGGGATTGAAATAACAGAAGTGATATTTTTATCTTTTCTCATCTTTTCAAAATTAATCAATTAATGAAATTGCCCCTGTAGGGCATGCATTTGCGCATTCGATGGCTGTTGAAGTCAAGGCTTCATCTATCGATTTTCCAAACGGGACCTTTATTCTGACATCAAATCCTCTGCCAATAAAAGTCAAACCGAATTCTTCTTTCCTTTTACTCGTGATTTCAACGCATAATCCACATTTGATGCACTTTTCAGGTTCATATACGATCACGTCTTGTTTAAAGTGTTTACTGAGCTTATTCCGTTCGCCCAATAAATATTTTCTTCGATCAATTTGGTAAGCATCCGAATGGATCCTTAGCTTACAATTATCTATTTTCCGGCAATCGCAATGCATGCAACGATTGGCTTCCTTTTGTGCATCAGCTATTTGATAAGGATCTAAGCCCTCATAAACTTTATTCTCAATAACTTTATTTTTTGATTCTTTCAAATACTCCTGAATTTCTTCATTAGCCAGCTTTCCAAATTTTGAATTGAACATTTTGGGTGCTTTTACCATTTGTTCTCCCCGAAGGAATTGATCAACTGAACGAGCAGTATCTTTCCCTTGAGCAACAGAACGTACTGCCATTTTTAAAGATTTCACAGCACTACCGCATGCAAACAGCCCGGGAATTGAAGTTTCAAAAGTATTTGGATTGATTATTATTCCTTTATCATTTGACTCAAGACCATCAATTTTAAAATTTACTTGGTCAATGGCTCCTGTTGCTATGATAATAGCATCGTAGTCGATTTTTAAATGTTGATTGATGAATGCAGAATCTATATTTGTATTAAGCTTAAATTCAGCCCCATAAGTCTTTAAATAGTTGATTTCCGAATCCAATACTTCAATTGGCAAGGGTTTATCCAATTTCAAATATCTCAATGATCCACCTGCTAACTCATTTTTGTCGAAAATGGTGCAAATATGACCAGCCTTTAGTAAATAAAATGCAGCAGCCAGTCCGGCCGGACCGCTACCAATAATCGCCACCTTTTTCCCTGATTTGGTTTGTTTCTCAGGAAAGAATGTATGATTTCCTCTGATATCCTCAGTAGCAACAAATTTCTTTAATTGGCAGATTTGCACCGGTTTATCAACTGAATTTCTGCGGCAAACCTTTTCGCAAGGAGCAGGACAGATGTACCCCAGAATATGAGGTAAAGCAATCTCTTCTTTTACAACTTCAATCGCTTCAGCGAATTTTCCTTGAGCAATTAACCGGTTCATCATAGGAATATTCATATCGGCCGGACATCCCAAAGTACATGGAGCTTCACAATCGCCCACATGATCGCTCATGAGTAGTTCCAATGCATCTTTTCGGGCATTCATTACTTCCTGATCAGATGTAATGATGTTCATATTTTCGGCAGCAGGCAATGCACAACTTGGCAATAGTTTACCTGAGTTTCCATCCTTCACCAAACAAACCATGCAAGATGGATGGTTGTGAAAACCTGCGCCCTCCAAATAACACATGGTCGGAATATCTATCCCCAATTCTGCAGCTGCATTCAGAACGGTAGTTCCTTCAGCAACGATTATTTCTTTTCCGTCTATCTTAAGTTTAATCATTTTATACAGTTATTACGGCATTTACCGGGCAAACCTGCCTACAGATATCACATTTGATGCATTTCTCGGTATCGATTTCATGCAACTGATAAGGTTTGGCTAAAATTGCATCTGTCGGGCATCGTTGAGCACATTTGGTACATCCATTGCAATCCTCGGTAATTTTGTAAGTAATCATGGCTGTGCACTTTCCGGTCAGGCATTTCCCATTGATATGCGCTTCATACTCATCCCTGAAATGCTTTAAAGTTGACAATACCGGATTTGGCGCAGTTTTCCCTAAACCACAAAGGCTGCCTTTTTTAGTAGTATGTGCCAATTGTTCAAGTATTTCTAAATCAGCCATTACCCCTTTACCACTGGATATTTTGTTCAAAATTTCCAGCATTCGGGTGGTTCCAACTCTGCAAAAAGTACATTTTCCACAACTTTGGTTTTGTGTAAACGAAAGAAAATATCTTGCAATATCCACCATACAATCATCTTCATCCAAAACAATCAAACCTCCCGATCCCATCATTGCACCTGCACCGCTTAGCGATTCATAATCAATTGAAATATCTGACATCGATGCCGGAATGCAACCACCGGAAGGGCCACCAATTTGAACAGCTTTAAATTTCTTGCCGTTTGGGATACCACCACCAATTTCTTCTACAATGGTTTTAATGCTGATCCCCATTGGAACCTCGATCAAACCGCCCCGATTAATTTTCCCGGCTAGTGCGAAAACCTTTGTTCCTTTGCTATTTTCTGAGCCAATATTATTGAACGCTTCTTCCCCATTTCTTATAATCCATGAAACCATTGCAAAAGTCTCCGTATTATTAATCAGAGTTGGCATTCCGTTTAAACCTGCTTGCGCAGGGAATGGTGGTCGCATGCTGGGCATTCCCCTATTTCCTTCAACTGAGGCAATCAAAGCAGTTTCTTCACCACAAACAAAAGCTCCAGCACCTTCAAATATCTTCAAATTAAAGGAGAATTCGCTGTTCAATATATTTTTACCAATTAAGCCTTCTGCTTCGCACATTTTGAGTGCTTCCCTGATCCTTTTTACCGCAAGCGGATATTCAGCCCTAATATAGAAAATTCCTTCGGAAGCGCCCACCGCATAAGCTGCTATGAGTATGCCTTCAATTACCCTGAATGGATAAGATTCCAGAAGCATTCGATCCATGAAAGCACCCGGATCACCTTCATCTCCGTTACAAATGATGTATTTTTTATCAGCTATTTGTTTTTCAACCAGTTCCCATTTCAATCCTGTAGGGAAGCCAGCTCCACCCCTGCCCTTTAATCCACTGTCTTTGATAATTTTTATAATTTCTTTAGATGATAATTCAGCAATGCATTTTTTAAATGCTGTGAAACCGCCTAAACCTTTGTACTCTTCCAAATCGGTGGGTTTTATTTCACCACGGTATTCAGTAGCAATATTAATTTGCCGGTTCAGAAATTCAGAAACAGGGGTATCTCTTCTATCGCTTTCATATCTGGCAGTTGATATAGGAATCTCATTAAAGACAATGCCTTCGAAATAATTATAAAAATTACTCCTTAATCGATCAATTAAATTGGTTGGTTTGAAGTGTTTCCGAATTACGCTGTTTACTTCTGCCGCCGAAATTTTTGCATAAAATGTTGGTACTTCGCCGGGTTTATGGATTTCCAGCATGGGAACCTGATTACAAATCCCAACACAACCTACCTGCTTTACACTCACATTGATCCTGTTTTTATCAAGTATGTTTTCAAGTTCGGTCTTTACCAAGGCACTGCCACTGGCAACACAGCATGAACCCAATCCCAGCCTTATTTCTCCTTGTATTTCTCTGGTTTTAATACCCGACCCTACATAAGCTTCTTTCGGATTATTCTTGGAATTAATAAAATCGGTAAGGGTTTCTGAAACCTTTTCCGTAGTCAAATGCCCATAGGTAATATCATCGATTTGAACAACCGGAGCAATGGTGCAGCATCCCAAACAGGCTACTTTTTCAATGGTGAATAGTCCCTGGGCATCTGTATCTTCAATTTCATCCGTGATTTTTAACTCGCGCCGATAGGCGTCATAAACCTGCATGGCCCCTTTCACGTGACAAGCAGTGCCAACACAAATTTTTATGATGTGTTTACCAACCGGCTTATGTCTGAACTGTGAGTAAAAAGTAGAAATACCATAAATTCTGGCAGCACTGATATCTGTATTCTTACAAACATAATCCATTGCCTCTTCAGGCAAATAATTAAACTCACCCTGAATCGCTTGCAAAATTGGAATGGCCTTATCAACCGTTTTGCCGTGCTTAAGAATAATCTGATCTACTATTTCAATAATTTCCTTGCTCATTTAAAACTCAGTCTTTACAATTACCTGTCGATCTTTTTATTAGATTTAAAGACGTTAGACATTAGATGTTAGACGTTAGACGTTAAATACTTAACAATACGTATCTTTGCTAGTCAAACTCATAACTCATAACTCATAACTCATAACTCATAACTTAATTTCCTTTGCTTATGCAAAATAAATGATCTTCGGTCCGCACAAAGATTTGTCCATCGGCAAATGCAGGTGAACTTACCACACTTTCTCCCAAAGCAGGCTCTCCAATCAATTCAAACTCTTTACTTGCCTTGTAAATACGCATAATCCCATCCCTATCGATTAAATATATTTTATCCTCAACAATAATTGGTGATGCATAAAAACCATTATCAAATTCGTGTTCCCAGTATTTTTCTCCCGTTTTAGCATTGTGACAAACCACCACACCATAACTTGTTACAACAAAAAGTAAATCTTTTGTAGCAACCGGACTTGGCACATCAGAAAGATAATCAAAATCTTCCCAAATCACTTTTGGATCGTTTCCCCCACCTATGGCAACTAAACTGGCATATTCATTTAACCCAAACACAATTCCATCAGAATAAGCAACCGAAGGCCCGACTTCCCCATAAATACAATCGATTTTCCAAAGCTCTTTTCCTGTTTGAATATCATAGCCCGCGATGCTTGGATCGGCGATCAATACAACTTCAGCTTGATTTCCGCGATTGATAATCACCGGTGATGCCCAGGAAATTTTCACTTGTCGTGTTGTACTCCATAACTCGGCTCCTGTTTGGGTTGATAAAGCCATGACCCTTGGTGACTTTCCCTGATCATATTGAACAATCACTTTATCACCATAAACTAAAAGTGATGAAGAGTGCCCGTAATGGTTTTGTGGTACGCCCAAATTCTTTGCCCAAACTTGTTTTCCACTGAAATCTATCGCGATGATATCGCCATTGGCGAATATCGCATAAACATTTTTGCCATCAGCAGTGGCAGTTGGGGCAGCTTGACCTGTATCCTCCGTAACATCGGGACCAGTTCCCGGTGATCCAGGAATTTTATCTACTATTTTGGTCCACAGTAAGGCTCCAGTATTTTTGTTATAACAATATACTTCCCTCGTTTGCTTATTTGCTCCGGTTAAAAACAACTTATCGCCCCAAATAATGGGTGAGTTATACCCCTTTAGATTAGTTTTGGTCTTCCACAAGATATTTTGATTGCTGGGGCCATCCCAATTTGTTGGAATATTCTTTTGATACGCGATTCCTAAACCATTTGCACCCCTGAAGGATGGAAAGTTCTTTCTGGCTTCCAGCACAAAATCAGGGATACTGGCTGCCTCTATTGGAATATTGGTTTTTGCAGATGGAGTTTCCGTTACCGCAACATTTTCAACTTCTGACTTATCGTTGGGTTGAACGTCACTTGCTTGATTAACAACCTCACCTTCATTGGTCTTTTCTTCAACTAAGGTAGTATTCACTTTTCGGTTGGGGGTTTCTTCTGTATGTTCAGGTTCATTGGTAGATGCAATAATTGCGGCTTCCTTAAAGGTTTTTTCCAATTTATCGTGTGTAAGAAAAGCCAAAATCAAGGCGATCACTACAATAGCCCCTCCACCAATAGAAATCCATTTTCGGGATAACTTTTTAAATAGCTGATCATTCTCCGTAACGGATTCATCTATAATTGGATTGATGGGAGTGGTTGTCCGAACGATTTGAATGGCAATCAACATTACGGCAATACTAAATAACAAGATATATCCTCCTGCTCGAACCTGCCACTGATTTGTAAAATAAGCCTTACGTACAAGTAAATCCAAAGCCCGAATTTCGTTCCGAAGTGCTTCGTCGTTTGGATTTTCACTTAACCGTTTAACCAAAGTATTGATGGCTTCCGTATTTACCGGATCAAGACGGTTTATTTGTATGTAATTGGCAATGACCAAAAAACAAATCAAGAATGCAAACACACCGGCAATGACGGCTATCGAATTCCAGAGTTTAACATTAACTCCTATTTTTTTATGCTCAACTAAACTCATATTTTATGCGTTTTTATCTCTATTTTATCTTTTTCAACCGGGCAATAATCGACACAGCGGGCACAACTGAAACAAGTTCCTTTGTTTGGGGTATAATCAATTCGGTAACGGATGATGGTCAGTTTTGCAAGGGTCAATCCAAATACCAAACCCAGAAATGCTCCTAATATCCATCCTCCAAGGTAAAAATCACTGACGATATCCGCCGCTTCGGTAAAAAGTTCTGCCCTTGTTTTTCCTGATGATCGAAAAGCATCAATATCAATGCTAGTATCTTCGTCAAGTATAGTAGGATTCTCATGAATAATGGATGCTAAACGCACTTTAGGATTAACTTTTGCAAGGGTTTCATGAAAACTTGCTGCAGTCCAACCACCAATAAACATCAGCACCGGAATGAGAATAATCATCCATGAATATCTCTTAATAATCGTCTTTCTGTCCTCAGCAACTTTAGCCGCAACAGGCTTATTAATAGCACCAAACGGACATGAATCCTCACATAAACGACATTGGATACATGCTGCCGGGGTAATGGTTAAATGTTTTTTTGAAAGTCGGCTTGTTAGATTTAGCAATACTCCATAAGGACAAAGAAATCGGCAATATGGTCTTCCGATAAACATACCGATCAGTAAAAATGCACCACCTAATGCAAACATCATGAATGTAGCGTTGAGTCTGAATATCCCGATAAACGGGTCGTATCTGCAAATCACAAAATCTGTTGATGTCGCGGCATAAAGTATTGATAAGCCCAGATAAATATACGGTATGACACCAAGAACAGACTGCAACCATGCTTTCATACTGACCGGTCGAAGGAGGAAAAAATCCTGTATGGCACCCAAAGGGCAAACAGCTGCACAAAATGTTCTTCCATAAAACAGTGAAAATAACAAAGGAGCCGCAAAAAACACCAATACTGATATCGGAATATGGTAACCCGGGTTAAAGATTGCCAAAACGATATTTTGTAAAGAGCCTACTGAACAAACACACCCTTCCCTGAAAAATCCGAAATAAGCAATTGAAAAGATGGACATTAAAAGAACGCCTATTCTGGATCGCTTTTTAAGTACTAACCATGTAACAAAAGATAAACTTGCAAGTAATACAACAATGTCCAGATACTCAAGGATTGGTGCCCGTGCTTCGGGCATCAGCGTTGGAGGCTGGGTATGGCCTAATTCAAATTCAGGCTTGGGAAAACGTTGCTGAGCAAACACACTTGTAAATTGAAACGCGGTAAAAATTAAAAATAAAATGACAATTATCTGTTTTTTCATCAAAATAGCTCCCAAATTAAATTTTCTTACTCTGACCAGAAGTTCCCTTGAACAAATAAGGATCGTTTGCTGGTACCCTTGTATACGCGTCAGAAGGGCAAACTCTTGCTATGGAACACTCATTGCAATTCACACATAAATCGTGATTCACCTGAATTTGCATGGAGCCGTTCCCGAATGAACTGCATCCTTTCATACATTTAGCGCAGCCAATGCACAAATCTGCATTGATATGATATTCGAAAAAAGGTTCTTCAATAAATATTCGCTCAATGGCACTTGTTGGGCAAAGTTGGTTTTCAGCAGCGGTCGAACGATCCTTTGCCTCGGGCCGGAAATAACCACCACAAAGATCGCAGTATCCACACATATCATAAACATGTATCAGCTTAACAGCGGATGGTGTTAAAACACAATCGGTTGCACATCTGCCACATTGAACACATTTCGCAGCATCCAATTGCCAAACCATATCGGTTCCCAAGGTATTTTTCGCTAAGACACCGCCCAATCCTCCGATACCAACTACCAATGAGAACCTGAAGGTATTGTTCAGAAACTCTCTGCGATCAATTTTTTTATTTGATTTTTCTTTGGTCATCTTTTATTGGTGCTAGATTCATTTTTCTTTTTAAAATCATCGGCTTCAGGCAATGAACAATTCTTTAATTGCTTACAATTTTTGCAGATAAAATCTAACTCGCATTTTTCATCTCCAACCGGTTTAAGCAATAAATAAGCACCTCCTGCTACAATTCCGCCCACAATTAAACTCCTGCCAACTTTCTTAATAAAATTTCTCCTGTCCATCATCTTCCAAGATTATTTATTAATTTTTTCAAAAATCCTGACCAGTCCTTTTTTAGGATCGGAAACATAAATACGATCTTTTGTATCAACAGCTAAATCCAGATCGGTAGTTCCTGCGATAAACTGATCGGGGCCTGCAACCACACATTCAAAGTCACCTGTAGGCCTATGAATTTTTACCCTTTCGATTCCTTTTTCGCTCGTAACGAATGACCCATCTGATAGCATGGCAATGTGTGAAGGATTACAGCAGCCGCTAAACCCATCCAATTGCATTGAAGTTCTTTGCCATGAGGCAATCATTTCCCCATTTGGCCTATAAGATTCTAATTGATGAATTCCGGGATTTACTGCCCAAAGTTCATTATTCCTTCCAATCAACAAATCGAAATATGCACTAGGCAGAATAAATCCTAATTTTCCATTTCCAGTATCTTTTTCACCAATTTTATTTTGTAATTCCCCATTCAGATTAAAATGATAAACTGTCTTTTTTCCTGCGTCTGCAACAAAAACAGAAGTTTCATTAACAGCAATGGAAGTAAAAATTGAAGAATCGCTTATGCTAGGCCACGATTGTAGCTGAACACCATCCTTGTTCCAAACCTCCACATGTTCGGACATCCCCAAATAAATATTACCGGAAGGAGCAACCGTCAGGCAGTAGGCATTATCCTTTAATGGAATTGTGCTTATCAATTGTCCGACCGAACTATAAATAAACAGCTTCTCTGTACCTGAAACATAAAGATTGTTGTTGTTATCTATTGCAATTCCATATAAATAATCTGTTTCAGGTTTGATCGCAGGAAGCTCTTCATAACAAATCAAAGAAGGATCTATTTCTTTTTGATTGGTCAGATCATATTCGTAAGGATTTTCCTGATTTGGCCCTTTCGAGAAGAAAAAATCGCCAGCCATGAAACCCACAACAACAAGCAGCAATACAACAGAAAGAATTAGAATATTTTTTGGTTTCATCTGTAAATATTTTTTAGTTTTTAGCTCTGATATTTATACAAACCATTTTCTTTGAATCACGCATCAATAAGTACCCATCGGCCAATGCAAAAGGTCCCCAGGCATCCTGACCATCTATGATTTTTGCCTTGTCCAGAAATTCGAAAGAATTTAAATTGACTTTGGCAATCGTTAAGGTGCCATCATCATTTAAAATAAAAAATTTATTATCCGCCATGATGTATGGCCCCAGTCCAAAACGATCTGTTTTACCACTCGTCCATAAAATGTTTTTAGGATTGTTTGGATCCACACACAAAAACTCATTACGGAGTCCGCCTGCATCTTTCGGTGCGACAGAAAACATTCTACCTTTATATAGAATGGGTGTTTGCTGTTCAGAAGCAATTCCTTCGCTTGGTTTATAGGTTTGAAGGTGTTGAACCGAATAGGTGTCGCCAGTCTTTTTTAATTGAAATAATGCGGCACCGGCACCATAGCCTGCCGTTGCATAAAATTTACCATTTCCCAGCATAACCGGTGATGGCGCAATTACGTTTGGTGCGAATGCATTTGTTTTCCATAATATTTTTCCGATATCAGGTCCTTCGGCCGAAATACCAACAATCCCGCCCACTGCAAAATAAACATACATTTTCTTGCCTTCAAAAGTCATAGGCATAATGGAAGAATGCGACATTTGCCACTTATCAGGATTTGGGGTTTCCCATAAAACTTCTCCTGTGGCACAATCAACCCCAATCAGAAGGGAAGAACCTCCTGGAGCTAAAATTACGACATCATCAACAATAATCGGGCATTGACCTGTGTACCAGAATGGAATCTCAGTTCCATATTCTTTCACCAAATCTTTGCCCCATAATAAATCTCCTGTTTCAGGGTCAACACACATCACGTGGCATCGGGGGCCCATCGTTACCAAATACTTTTCAGTGATGGCAGGTACGGTTCTCGACATGCCATGGTTTCGTTTTACTTTAACCAAATACCATCGGCTCCATAACTCTTCTCCTGTTTCAAGCGAAAAACATCTTAAAGCATCTGTATTTCTTTCCTCAACATAATCAAGCACATAAGCTTTGCCATTTTGAATGACCGGTGCTGCATGACCTTCACCCAACTCAACCTCCCACAGAATATCCGGACCGTTACCCCAACTATTAATCAAAGGGATTTTTTCTTTGTTGATATTATCGAAGTCAGCTCCGCGAAAACGGGTCCAACTTCCTTTTAAGTTTGAAGATTGTGTGGTATAATTCATAAAACTTGCCCCAATCTTAATATTTTCAGAGGCTCCATCAGCAAGAGCCGGACGGTTATCCATCCCCGGCAAACTCATTGATAAATCTTTGGTTGGGCTATGCAGAAACCAGTATACAAAGACAACAATACAAGTTAAAATTGCAAGTGAAATTGCGCCTGTTTCTACCCTGGTTTTAAGCATCATTTAATCAATAGTATTATTAGTTCTAAGTAATAGTTTCATCAAGATTCTGAAGTCCATATACAATAACATACCTTAGATCTGCGAAGATACGGATTAGCATATCTTGAATAAATATAAATTGCATATTCGCCTGCTATTTGAACTACTTCTAAAGAACATATCTCAATCTCAATCTCAATCTTAACCTCAACCTTAACCTAAAACTATGATTTCTTTCTAATATTATAGGCACAGATGGTATCCATATAACGAATATATAGCCTGCCATCTTTAATTACGGGCTGCGAATAATGATCGCCTTTTTTACCGGGTGCCATGAAAG